>Ga0302272_1000791_pt1 | contig 14314 bp, 8 predicted proteins | sample III_Bog_N1_2_FD_198772 | JGI IMG/M metagenome (GOLD analysis project Ga0302272, IMG submission 198772) | Peat permafrost microbial communities from Stordalen Mire near Abisko, Sweden - III_Bog_N1_2 | ecosystem: Environmental > Terrestrial > Soil > Wetlands > Peat | place: Sweden: Abisko...
AACTTGTGTTTGAATGGTGGAATAAAGCTTCGTGAAGGCGTAAACCGCACTGTCGAAAATAATATAATGATAAATAATACTTTCCATCCTCATGTTTGGTTTAAGAACAGCAACGATGTGTTTCGGCACAACATAGTATCAACGGGATATTTGCCTATCGACATTAAAGTTTGGGGTAAAAAAACTGATTACAATGTTTTCCCCGACTCAGTTTCGCTTAAAGCGGCGCAGAACAGAGGAACGGATAAGAACTCCGTATGTGCAAGCTTAGACTTTGTAAATCCGAAGACAGGCAACTTCCACCTAAAAGATAGCTCACTGGCTTTTACTGTCGGTTTTAAAAACTTTGCCATGGACAGTTTCGGGGTTGTTTCTCCAAAATTGAAGGTATTAGCTAAAAAAGTAACTCTACCTTCCGTTCTTGCTCTCGACAAAGTGGATGCCGATGAAATTATCGACTTTATGGGTGTAAAAGTGAAGAACCTGACTACTTTGGGCGAACGCTCTGCAACAGGAATGGACGATACCAGAGGTATATTAGTAGTGGAAGTAACCGCCGAATCATTAGCATCGGGTTTTTTACATGTCAATGATGTAATTTTGTCGTTTAATTCAAAAAAAACGGATAAATTACGCGACTTGCTTGAAGCTCGTATGTCGGTTATTGGATCAAATACTGAAGTAGTAATTTTTCGCAACCAGAAAAAAGAGAAAATTGAGATCGTATTGAATGATAAGAAATAACGATCTTTCATGTCGTGGAATTAGATTTAAGATGAATAACCCGTACAATAAAAAAACTATATGATTAAAAAACTATTTTTCGGAATAATTCTTTCCGTGTGTACAATTGGCTTTAATAATGCCCAGATAAAAGCTCCTGCCCCATGTGGTCCGGTTCCAACTGAAAATCAGATGAGATGGCAGGAAATGGAATCTTATGCTTTTGTCCATTTTTCATTAAATACCTATACCGACCAGTCGTGGGGATTCGGGAATGAGGATGTCAAACTATTTAATCCTGAAAAATCGGATTGCCGTCAGTGGGCACGTATTTGTAAAGAAGCAGGTATGAAAGGGATTATCATTACTGCAAAGCACCATTGTGGTTTTTGCCTTTGGCCTTCTAAATATACCGAATATTCAGTAAAAAATGCTCCCTGGAAAAACGGCAAAGGCGATATGGTTCGCGAAATGGCTGATGCTTGCAAAGAATATGGTTTGAAATTGGGAATCTATTTATCGCCTTGGGACAGAAACAGCCCGGAGTATGGAAAACCGGAGTATATAACCTATTTCCGCAACCAACTTACCGAACTTTTGACCAACTACGGGCCAATTTTCGAAGTATGGTTTGACGGAGCAAATGGCGGTAATGGATATTACGGCGGAGCCAATGAAACCCGCACCATTGACCGTACAACCTATTACGATTGGAAGAATACTTACAAGCTGATCCACAAACTACAGCCCAATTGTGTGATATGGAACGATGGAGGCGACAGAGGTGATTTGCGCTGGGTAGGTACCGAAGAGGGCTATGTGGGTGAAACAAACTGGAGTTTACTGAATGCCACAGGCGAAGTGCCTTGGAATATGTTGCATTACGGCGTAGAAAACGGGAATGCATGGGTACCTGCTGAAGTAAATACTTCCATCAGACCGGAGTGGTTTTACCATCCGAGCGAAGATAACAAGGTGAAAACTGTTCCTCAATTGATGGATCTTTACTATAACTCTATTGGACGTAACGGTTCCTTGTTGCTCAATTTCCCGATTATGCCCAATGGCTTAATCCATCAAAATGACGAAAAGGCCGCAGATGAATTTGGACAGGCAGTGAAAGAATCATTTAGCGTTAACCTTGCTGAAAAAACAAAAGCAAAAGCTTCGAATGTTCGTGGCAACTCAAAAGAATTTGGAGCCGATAAAGCAATTGACGGCAAAAAAGATTCATATTGGGCAACCGATGACAATGTTACTAAAGCTTCGTTGACTATCGATTTTGGAAAACCAACTTTGTTCAACCGTTTTCTGGTACAGGAATATATTCGTTTGGGGCAACGTGTGAAAGCCTTCACGGTTGAAGCATTTGTGGATGGAAATTGGAAAGAAGTGGCAAAAGCGACGACTATCGGTTTTAAACGGATCCTTCGTTTCCCAAGCGTAAAAGCAACAAAGGTGCGCTTCAATATTACCGATTCTAAAAGTTGCCCTGTAATTTCAAATATCGGAATTTATAATGCTCCGGTATTCCTGCATGCACCTTCAATAGCCAGAAATCAAGCTGGAGAAATCAGCATATCGACAGATGATATAGGCCCTATTTTTTACTACACATTAGACGGTAGTGAGCCGACTACGAATTCGAAGAAATATACTGACCCTGTTCCAACACAAGGAAAAGTAGAAGTAAAAGCTATCGCTTACGACCCTGCTTCGGGTAAGAGCAGTCCGGTTAACCTTGAAAAGTTTGACATCTGCCGTAAAGATTGGAAAATACTTGGTATAAGCGACGAAAAGGCTTACACAATTTTAGATGGAAACAGCTCTACGGTATGGCATCAAAGAGATGGTAAAAAGATGCCAATTGAATTGGTCATTGATTTAGGAAATGAATACAACCTATATGGTTTCAAATACCTTCCGGATCAAAATAAATGGAGCTTCGGCATTATTACTCACTACCAGTTCTATGTTTCGGCCGACAACAAAGAATGGAAACTGGTGAGTGAAGGAGAATTTTCGAACATTAAAAATAATCCGTTATGGCAAATAAAGCAGTTTACTTCCGAAAAAGCCCGGTTTATAAAGATTATAGCTTTGAAAAATACTTCGGGCGATGATGTTGCCGGATATGCCGAAGTGGATGTGATGACAAACTAATCAGGCTTATCACGTTTTCTTTTTATAGTAAAGCACATCTAACTCCAACTATGTCAAAGATTTAAAATTCAGGCAAAGTTGGAATTAGATGTGCTGCTATTTTGAAGGACAAACCGGATTTATTTAAAACAGAACAAAAAAAAGACGTTTAAGGACATTGTTTTACAAAATAAAATATTTATATCTGCTCCGTAAAAAACAAAAGTCGTTTTAAACACCTTATTTTTAATCCGTAATGATCTCAATTTTGTCCAAAAGCCCATCTGCAGCTCGGTTGGCAGATACAGACATTCTACTTCAATTCATCAAACAGCCCTGCCAAAAGCGCTTGCCGGGCTTATCCTCCCGCGTCACATTGCGTTCTCGTTCACTATATCTTGTTTTTTGTTTAGCTCTGAAATGGGACAATTCTTCGTCGACTAATAAAGAATTGTTCCTGATCGGACAGAAAACGAGCTCCACCGAGAGTAAAATTTCAGCTTTAAAACGATATTCATTTACTATCGCTATAGAAATATTTTTGATTATCAGCTATATAATTACTTCGATCAGTAAGATATTTACTGTGGAGAGTAAAAGAATCACTCTCTACAGGTATGTTACAACCCCGAAGAGTGAAGCAATCACTCCCGGGAGGCAAACTCTTACTCCCTTTAGATATCTCTTTACTCTAAGGAGGCAAACTCTTACTCCAAAGAGTAGAACTATTGCTGATGAGAGGCATACCAGACCTTCGAACAGCAAAACTGTTGCTGATAAGAGGCAGAATCTGACTTCGAACAGTAAAGTTCATACCATTTTTAAGCATTCTATTTTGCCAGAGGGATTTACCCTTTTGTCCTAATTAGTCTCAGTTTACACGATTAACAATAATGTCTAACCTTCAAAAAAAAGAAAGCTATGTCAGATTTTATTCCTTTCGGTGACCTCCAATTTAATTTGTGGCAGAAAAACCTGATGAACATCATCAGAGAGAAGCTAACACAATGGGGAATTGAGGCTGTCTCAAAAGTAAGACAGCCTCTTTTTTATTCTTTGAGGAATACTATACTATCCTTTCAGGATGCAGGCAGCCGGTTTATTATCTACCCCTAGGCAACATCCGTTTTTTAATTGACGCAAGGCGATGACTTTTTTAAATTATCCCAAGGCGTTGTCCTTTCAGGACTCTACCTTGGGCTGAGATATGATAGGCTTTCAGCCTGAAGATCTCATACAGAAGATTACGAAATAAATTATTTGGTTTTTTTGTTACCAACAGGCTCTAGCACATCTTTGGGCTGAAAGCCCGTAATAAACCAGCCCAATGGCAACGTCCCGAAGGGTGTAAATGAAAATGTATATAACACGGCGCCCTGAAGGGGCAACATAAAGATAAAGTCTATAAGGCGTTTACAGCTTCTACTAAAAAAGGGTTAATAAACCTATCATGCCGCCCAGACTGAAAGATATTTATTAACTTTGCTGCAAGAGCTAAAAGCAGACAATAAAACTGCAAAACAGCCCAGAGAGTAAAGGAAATTAGTTTGATGAAAAAAGAAGGTCTTTTTAGAAGAAGTATAGCCCTGATAGCAGGGCTTTTTATTATGGCATTTGGAGTTGCCCTGTCGGTAAAAGCTAATCTGGGCACATCGCCCATATCGTGCGTTCCCTATGTCTACAGTCTCGGATTCCCCATCACCATAGGTACAGCCTCCATTGTGATGAATGTAATACTTATTCTGCTGCAAATGGTGGTACTCCGAAAAAGCTATCAACCCATACAACTGCTGCAATTCCCGGTAGCCTTCTTTTTCGGGCTCTTTATCGATTTTGCCATGTTTGTCCTGTCGGGAGTTCAACCTGCAAATTATCTATGGCAATGGACACTCTGTCTGCTTAGTTGCGTCATTATCGCTTTCGGTGTTTTTCTGGAAGTAAAAGCAAAGGTCACCTATCTGGCTGGCGAAGGATTGTCGCTCGCCATCTCCAAAGCTTTTCAAAAAGAATTCGGGAAAGTAAAAGTAGGGCTAGACAGCACCCTCGTTGCCATTGGCATTGTAAGTTCCTTTGTTTTTCTTCACAACCTACAGGGCATACGCGAAGGAACCGTAGCCGCCGCTTTGTTGGTAGGTACTATCGCCAAGTTTTACGGAAAGCACCTCACATTTATTGATAACTTACTTGTCCGGAAAGCAACAACAGAAACAATAACTACACCCAGCGTTATAACAGATCAACCTGACCGACTAATTATAAATATTGCCCGTGAGTATGGTAGCGGCGGTCACGAAATAGGTGAAATAGTAGCCCGGAAGTTAGGGATCTCTTTTTATGACACAAAGCTTATCGAACTCTCTGCAGCAGCGTCGGGGTTCACACCCGAATATGTAAAAGAGCATGAACAAAAGCTGGCAAATAGCCTGCTGTTTGATCTGTATGAACAGAATTATGCCTACATAAACGAAGAGATGCCCCCACTCGACACCCTGTTTATGGTTCAAAGTAAAGTGATACGCGACATCAGTCAAAAAGAATCCTGCGTCATTGTAGGGCGTTGTGCCGATTTTGTTTTAAAAAGCCATCCCAATTGTTTCAATGTATTTATCCATGCCAATAAAGAATACAGAACGCACCGCATCATCCACGAGTATGGCATCGATGCTGCTTTGGCCGAAAAAGAAATGGAAAAAACAGATAGAGAACGACTGAACTATTGCCGGCATTATACACACCGAATGTGGGGTCAGTCGGGCAACTACCATCTTACGCTCGATAATTCGCTGTTTGGACCCGAACAGTCAGCCATGATGATTATAGAAGCCGTACAAAAACGGATAATCAATAAAGGCTAATTATCAAACAAGTAATCCGTAGGGATAGGTCGTGACCTGTCCTTTGCTATTCACCTCTTTTTTATTCGATAACCAAGATTGTAGAAAATACCCTATTTTTGTATTTCCAAAAACAATAGTATCATGAATTCGTTTAATAAGTCAAATTCATAGTAAAAGAATGAAAAAAACAACCCTAATTTGTATGACAAGTATGCTAATGGCTAGTGCAGCAGCAAATGCATCCGCCCCTCCTGTTGAGAATTTCAAGTACACGGTAGATAAGTTTGCCGATATTGAGATTTTGCGTTATCGCGTTCCCGATTTCGAAACCCTGAGTTTAAAACAAAAAGAATTGGTTTATTACCTGAATCAGGCTGCCCTCGAAGGCCATGATATTCTGTACGATCAGAACAACAAACATAATCTGTGTATTCGTCGCACCCTCGAAGCGGTATATGTAAACTACACCGGCGATCGCAAATCCGAAGAGTTTTCACAGTTTACCACCTACCTGAAACGGGTATGGATGGGCACCGGCATTCATCATCATTATTCCGAAGATAAGTTCGTTCCCGGATTTACGGCTGCTTTCTTCAAAAAAGCAGTAAAAAGCATTGATGCAAAAAAATTACCGTTATCGAAAGGCGAAACTGTGGATGCGCTTATTACCAAGCTCACTCCTGTCATCTTCGACCCCACTATTTATCCAAAGCGTACCAATCAGGCTGCCGGTGTGGACTTGATTAAAACTTCGGCCAATAACTATTACGGCGACAATATCACTCAGGCCGAAGTGGAAGCTTTCTACGGCAAAATGAAAGATCCAAACGACAACAGACCGATTGCGTATGGTTTAAACAGTAAGCTGGTAAAAGAAAACGGCAAGCTGGTTGAAAAGACCTACAAAGCAGAAGGCATGTATGGTGCTGCCATCACCAAAATAATCGGTTGGCTGGAAAAAGCCGCTATCGTAGCCGAGAACAACAAACAAAAAGAGGTTATCAATAGCCTGATAGATTTCTACAAAACCGGAAACCTGAAAACTTACGACGAGTATTCCATTAAATGGGTACAGGATCTGGCTTCGCAGGTAGACTTTGTAAATGGATTTACCGAAAGCTACGGCGATCCCCTGGGCATGAAAGCCAGCTGGGAATCGATGGTGAACTTTAAAAACATCGAAGCCACCAAGCGTACGCAGATAATCAGTGCCAATGCCCAATGGTTCGAAGACAATTCGCCCATTGATCCCAGATTCAAAAAAGAAACTGTAAAAGGTGTTTCGGCCAAAGTAATTACAGCCGCCATCCTGGCCGGTGATTGTTATCCGGCAACTCCCATAGGTGTAAACCTGCCAAACTCCAACTGGATTCGTCACGAATATGGTTCTAAATCGGTAACTGTCGAGAACATTACCGAAGCCTACGATCAGGCATCGCTGGGCAACGGTTTTGCCGAAGAATTTATGTGGAGCGATGTGGAACGAAAACGTGCCAAAGAATTTGCATCACTTACCAATAACCTCCACACCGACCTGCACGAATGTCTGGGTCATGGTTCCGGCAAATTGCTTCCAGGTGTTGATCCAGATGCTTTAAAAGCCTACGGTTCCACCATCGAAGAAGCACGTGCCGACTTGTTCGGCTTGTACTATATGGGCGATCCGAAAGTTGTTGAACTGGGTCTATTACCCGACAAAGAAGCTTACAAAGCCGAATACTATTCATACATCATGAATGGTTTGATGACTCAGCTAACCCGTATTCAACCCGGAAAAAACATTGAAGAAGCCCACATGCGCAACCGCCAACTGATTGCTTCCTGGGTTTTCGAAAAAGGAAAGACCGACAAAGTAATAGAACTGGTAACACGCAACGGCGAGACCTTTGTGGTGGTAAACGATTACCTGAAACTACGCACACTGTTTGGACAATTGCTTGCCGAAATACAACGCATCAAATCGACCGGCGACTTTGAAGGAGGAAAAAATCTGGTGGAAAGCTACGGCGTAAAAGTAAATCCAACGCTGCATGCCGAGGTGCTTGACCGTTACAAAAAACTGAACCTAGCTCCGTATCGCGGCTTTGTCAATCCGGTTTACCATTTGGTAAAAAATACACAAGGTGCGATTACCGACGTTAGCATTTCGTACGACGAAAACTATATCGATCAACACCTGCGTTATTCAAAAGAATTCTCTACACTACCTACATACAACTAACTACAGGTAGTTCTAAAAAACAGAACAGGCTGGCTCAGTAAAAATGGAGTCAGCCTGTTCTGTTTTATGTCGAAAACCGGAGAATTACAATCTGCGGGTAACTCCCTGCGTAGGTACACTCTCGTGTTTGTACCGGTTGATTGCCGTAACCACAAAGGTATAATTACCTTTGAATTTCTGATCGAATTCGCGCAGGTTAATGCAGTTTTCCTGTGTGCGGGTTAATATATTTGCCGGATCATTTAAATCGCCCACCTTTTTGCCTTTGAAAGCATATACAATATAATAAGCCGTTTGGCATCCACCCTCTTCCTCTACTTCATCCCAAAGCAGATACGCATCTTTTCCATCGCGCAGGGTTTTGAGGTTTTGAGGCTGAGCCGAAGGTTCACCCTGAATATTTCTATTTACCGGACAAATAGCCGGGTACTTATAAAAGTTATTCTTCAAACTATCGTTTAAACTCTGCTTGTTCTTTACAAATGCTTTGGCACTGTAAAACACAGCTCCATCAATCTGCGGAAAACGTTGGTTAAGCCGTAACTGCCGAACCAGTTCATTGCCATTGCGCCAGGCCGAGTTAGCCTCAGGAGAGCCCAGTTGCGAATTAAAGAGTCCGATATACAGGTTTTTTCCAAAAGAGTTTTCACTCCACCATTTAGCCAGTACTTCATAATCGGCTACCTTTTTACCAATCTCCCAGTAAAGTTGCGGAGCCACATAATCGATGGTTCCTTCTTTCAACCATTTCAGAATGTCGGCATATAAGTCATCATAGTTCTGAACTCCTGCACGTGTAGCCGATCCTTTCGGATCTACATTATCATTACGCCAAACGCCAAACGGAGAGATTCCAAACTCTACCCAGGGTTTTACACTCTTAATCGTTTTTTGTAATTCGGCAATAACCATATTCACATTGTTCCTTCGCCAATCGGCTTTCTGATTTGGAGCATGCCCGCGGGGATTACTCTTAAAGGTCATAGCATCCGGAAATTCTTCGTTCCCTACACGATACGGATAAAAATAGTCATCGAAATGAACAGCGTCAACATCATAGCGTTCCACCACATCTTCCACCACCCGGTTCAGAAACTCGCGCGTTTCATCCAAACCCGGATCAAAATAATATTTGCCACCATATTTGACAAACAAATCCCTGTTTTTATAAAACAAATGATCCTTATTTAGGATACCCAGATTATCGGAATTCAGCACACGATAAGGATTCATCCATACATGCACTTCAATACAACGTTTATGAGCCTCTTCAATTATAAACTGCAACGGATCATAATATGGATTTGGTCGCATTCCCTGCTTTCCTGTTAACCAGTTAGACCAGGGTTCCAGTGCCGAAGGGTAAAAAGCATCCGCTGTGGGTCTTATTTGCAAAACAATAGCATTGATATTGTTTTTAGCAAATTCATCCAGCATGGCACGCATCTCCTCGCGCTGCGCTTTAGATGTCAGATTCCGCTGACTGGGCCAATCGATATTGGCAACGGTAGCAATCCACACGGCACGCATTTCATGTTTAGCATGTTGCGCAGCAAGAGTGGCAATAATAAAAAAGGAAAAAATGATCAGGATTATCTTTTTATTCATACAAAATAGAGTGTGTGAACACAAAAGTAAACAAAATTCACAAATGAGGCAACCAAGCACTGAATTTTTTCTTGAACTTTTAGCGCTAACTGTTGTTAGAATAGGAAAAAGCCGTAACTTTGTAAAATGAATAATGAAAATATACAACGTATGAATAAACAACTGACAATAGCCTTGGTTGCTCATGATAGACGTAAGGCTGATATGGTTGAATGGGCGGTGTTCAATGCCGATATGCTATCAAAGCATAAACTGATTTGCACCGGAACTACCGGACATCTGATCCAACAAGCCATGAGTGATAAAGGAGTCGATGTAGAAATCACCTGTATGAATTCAGGACCGCTTGGAGGTGATGCCGAAATAGCAGCATTAGTTGTTCGGAAGCAAATCAATCTGGCAGTCTTCTTAATTGACGATCTGAATGCTCAACCTCATGAAGCCGACATTCAAATGTTGCTTCGTCAATGCCGCGTACACAATGTGCCCATTGCCTGCAACCGATACAGTGCCGACCTTATGATAACAAGCTCATTGTGGGATAGTGAAGACTACGTTCCAAGCGAACCCAAATATGTGAAATTCGATCGTTAATTGTATTCATTTTAAAAGCCACCAGCACTATCGGTTTATTATCGGTGGTGCTTTTTTTGTTCATTACTCAGCGTTTTGAATGATGTGTTGCTTAGTGGGCAACAAGATAAACTTGTTTCATTTGGAACATTCAATAATAATCAGTATTTTTGATAAATTTTTAGAAACTTGCTATTTAATCAATTCATAGCTCGACCATTGAATAAATATCATTTATAGTAAGCTATTAAATTCGAAATCTATCAAAAATGAAGAATAAAAAAACAACAGTACTTATGTCAGCATTAGCAGCAGCTGCTTCGGTTTTGGCCGGAAATCCGTTTTTCGAAACATATAAAACTCCCCATCAAACCATTCCTTTCAACGAAATTAAGAACGAACATTATTTTCCTGCCTTTCAGGAAGCAATGAAACAACATAGCGCCGAAGTGGATGCCATCATCAATAACCCACAGGCACCAACATTTGAAAATACTATCGTTGCGCTCGAAAAATCGGGAGCTTTGTTGAATAAAGTGAGCTCACCGTTTTATAACATGCTGGGTTCGGAAACCAATGATGATTTACAGGCAATAGCGGAAAAAATTTCGCCGCTTACTACCGAACATGCAAATTCTATTCGCTTAAACGAAAAGCTATTTGCACGAATAAAAGCTGTTTATCTTCAAAAAGACAAATTGAGCCTTACGCCCGAGCAACAAATGCTTTTGAAAAATACTTACGAAGAGTTTGCCAACAATGGCGCAAATCTTTCAGAAGCCGATAAAGCCATTTACCGCGAATTATCCAAGGACATGAGCCTGCTCACACTTCAGTACGGGCAAAATGTATTGAAAGAAACTAATAATTACAGTTTGCTTATAACTAATAAGGCTTTGCTAAGCGGCTTGCCCGAAGACCTTATGGGTGTATTGGCTTCAAATGCCAAAAGTGCAGGTAAAGAAGGTTGGTTACTCAATTTGAAAGCCACTTGTTATGTTCCTTTTATGAAATATGCCGACAACCGGGATTTACGTCGCGAACTGTACATGGCCTATACCACCAAATGTATGTTAGGTGGTGAATTCGACAATATTGAAAATGTACGGAAAATTGCCAATACGCGATTGAAAATAGCCAATTTGCTTGGTTACAAATCATACGCCGATTACGAACTGATTGACCGTATGGCGGAAAACAAGGACAAAGTTTATGACTTGCTGAATAAGCTGCTGGCTGCATACAAGCCTGCCGCAGAAAAAGAAGAAGCCGAAGTGCAGGCTTATGCCGATAAGAATGGGGCTTATTTCAAACTACAACCCTGGGACTGGTCCTACTATTCCGAAAAACTAAAAGATGAAAAGTACTCGGTAAATGATGAAATGCTGAAACCGTATTTTGAATTAGAACAGGTAAAAAAAGGAGTATTTGGCCTGGCAACACGTTTGTATGGAATAAGCTTTACAAAAAACACGAACATTCCGGTCTATAATTCAGAAGTAGACGCATACGATGTAACTGATGAAAAAGGAAATTTTGTGGCCGTTTTATACACCGACTTTCATCCGCGCGATGGAAAACGTGCCGGAGCCTGGATGAGCGATTTCAAACCTCAATGGATGGAAGGGAAAACGGATAGTCGTCCACAAATCACGATTGTAATGAATTTTACACGCCCAACTGACACAAAACCGGCTTTGCTTACTTTTGATGAAGTAAAAACCTTTCTTCATGAGTTCGGGCATTCGCTACACGGTATGTTGACCAAATGTACTTATCAGGCACTGTCAGGCACCAATGTTTATCGCGACTTTGTGGAACTTCCTTCGCAAATGATGGAGAATTGGGCATCGCAAAAAGAATTTTTAGATGGATTTGCTATTCATTATAAAACCGGAGAAAAAATTCCTCAGGAGTTGATTCAGAAAATCATCGACTCCGAAAATTTCAACACCGCTTACTTTTGCTTACGCCAGTTGAGCTTTGGATACTTGGATATGGCCTGGCACACGATCGAGAAACCATTTGACGGCGATGTTATTGCATACGAAAAACAAGCCATGGCTTCAACGCAAATTCTACCGATAGTGTCCAACACCAGTATGAGCACCACATTCAGTCATATTTTTGCAGGCGGATATGCAGCAGGATACTATAGCTACAAATGGGCCGAAGTACTGGATGCTGACGCATTCTCGGTGTTCGAAAAAAATGGAATTTTCGACAAAAAGACTGCCGATTCGTTCCGCAAAAACATATTGGAGAAAGGAGGCACCGAACACCCGATGGTTCTTTACAAACGCTTTCGTGGTCAGGAGCCAACCATTGATGCGTTATTAAAACGAAATGGTATTACAAAGTAAACTGTTTATTCTACTTCACGATAATAAAAACATTTTAGACAACATAGCATTCAATTTTAGTATTATATGAAAAGTCATTCGTTCATCTTACTTATTATTTCGGCATTACTAAGTGCATGCGCTTCTACACCTCATTATGCCACTTTCAACGATTATCCGGTTTACGACGGTTCGGACCTGGAGCTCACCTACTCTCCGCAGTCCAGCAAATTCCGGGTGTGGGCACCCACTGCCGAACAGGTTAAAATATTGCTTTATGATCATGGAAGCGAAGGAGGCGCATATCAAACCCACGACCTGGATCGCTCTGAAAATGGAACATGGTCGCTGAAAATAGATGAGAATTTGAAAGGAAAGTTTTATACTTTCCAAATCAGACTGGGTGAAAAATGGCTTCCGGAAACTCCGGGGATATGGGTAAAAGCTACCGGAATAAATGGAAAACGGGCAGCTATTATTGATATGACCGAAACAAATCCGACAGGCTGGGAAGATGATGTTCGTCCTGCGTTGAAAAATTTCACCGATATTATGTTGTACGAAGTTCATGTACGTGATTTCTCCATCGCACCAAATTCGGGAATGAAACACAAAGGCAAATTTCTGGCTTTCACTGAGCACGGAACGAAAAATGCAGCAGGAGAAGCAACCGGAATCGATCACTTGAAAGAACTGGGAATTACCCATGTGCATTTATTACCGTCTTTCGATTTTGCCTCCATCGACGAAACCAAACTCAACCAAAACAAATACAACTGGGGATACGATCCGTTGAACTACAATGTTCCCGAAGGAAGTTACTCTACCAACCCCAAAGATCCGGCATGCCGCATCCGTGAATACAAACAAATGGTTCAGGCGCTTCATCAGGCCGGAATACGCGTGGTGATGGATGTGGTTTACAACCATACGGCAGTAGGAAAAAATTCGCATTTTGATTTATTGGCACCGGGTTACTTTTACCGTATGAATGCCGACAGCACCTGGTCGAATGCCTCGGGCTGTGGAAACGAAACAGCTTCGGAACGGGCAATGATGCGTAAGTTCATCGTCGAATCAGTTGTTTACTGGGCTACGGAATATCACGTTGACGGTTTCCGCTTTGATCTGATGGGCATCCATGATATTGAAACAATGAATGCCATACGGGCTGCATTGGATAAGGTTGATAAAACAATTTTCGTCTATGGTGAAGGCTGGACAGCAGCTACATCGCCACTGGCCGAGAGCAAACGAGCCGTAAAGAAAAATGCCAAACAATTGGAAAATATAGCTGTGTTTAGCGACGACATTCGCGATGCATTGACAGGAAGCTGGATGCATCCTCAGATTCCCGGCTTTGTGTCGGGAACCGACAGTTTGGAAGAAAGCGTAAAATTCGGTGTGGTGGGCGCCACAAAACATGCCGATATAAACTATGCAAAATTACTTTACTCGAAAGCTCCTTATGTAAACAATCCTACTCAGGTTATCAATTATGTATCTTGCCACGACGACAAATGCCTGGTTGATAAATTAAATGCTTCGAGACCACAAGGTGCCAGCGACGAAGAACTGGTTCGGTTCAACAAGCTGGCTCAAACAATCATATTTACATCGCAGGGAGTGCCCTTTATTTATGCCGGTGAAGAATTATACCGTAACAAAAAAGGCATTCATAACACCTATCAGTCGCCCGACTCTATCAACCGAATTGACTGGAGTTTTAAAACGGTACACAAGGATATATTTGAATATTACAAAGGACTGATTGCATTGCGCAAAGCTCACTCGGCATTCCGTATGCCAACGCAGCAAATGGTACAACAACATCTGAAGTTTATCGATATGAAGACTCCGAATGTGGT
>Ga0302272_1000792_pt1 | contig 14312 bp, 7 predicted proteins | sample III_Bog_N1_2_FD_198772 | JGI IMG/M metagenome (GOLD analysis project Ga0302272, IMG submission 198772) | Peat permafrost microbial communities from Stordalen Mire near Abisko, Sweden - III_Bog_N1_2 | ecosystem: Environmental > Terrestrial > Soil > Wetlands > Peat | place: Sweden: Abisko...
GCATAAGTAGTGAACCCAAGATTTGCAGTGCTGTAAATCACATCGGCCCCTGCAATCCAGCTTTCGCACAATCCGGCATATCTGGTTGCCATATAGAAATACGTACGGGCAAAATCTCCCTTATATTCGTCGATTGGTTCAAACACGACACCTGTGTAGTCAGTTGAACTCGATGTACCAAGCTTGCTTCCGTTGACAGAAGTATAAGTGGCTGTGCCTACTTCGCCATAGGGGTAGTTGTTTCGTTCTCCGTTTACTTTCCCATCGGTCGGATAGACATTGAAAAGGTCGCTCACCATAGGAGAAGCTGAGTTGAACCAACTTTGCGGAGAAGTATGTTCCCTGTTGTAACAATCACATTCGGCGGAGTAACTGCCGCATTGGTTAGTTCCAAGGGCAAATGTGCAATTGGAATACATATCCCATATTTTACCGGATGAATTTACATCCGTTTTAGCATAAGCTGTCCACAATCCTCCGTAACCAACATCAGTTGTGCCATTCGATATAATAGCTTGAAGTGAGGAGCGTAATGCAGCAGTGTTTTTTCCTTCTGCTGAAGTATAATAGCCAACTGGAGCTTGTGCAAAAATGGAAAGGGAAAGAAGGGTAAGAAGTAGAAATGTAGAAAGTTTTTTCATAAAGATACCATGTAAAATGTAATAAAGTTGTTTGTGAAAGTGACAAATGTAGGAATATTGTTCTGAATTTTGATATCTTTTTACATTTTTATTAGTTTAATAAGAAAATATTCTACATAGTTCTAATATAAATGCCTGTCTTTTTTGTTAATACTATATTCGTATTACAATTTATTGTTTCAATAATCATGTAAAACGGGTTTTGTCAGAGTTTTCTATACCGAAAGATTAGGCTACTTTTGCATACTGAAAGTAAAATGATTTACTGATGAAAACAACTTACGTCAACACTTTTTAATATGATAATAGGACAAACTCCCGATATAGCCCAGGAAAACCTGAAATATCAGACTCCTCCGGAAAGCATTATGCTTCTGGCTGATTATGAACGGGCCCCTTCAGTGTCGATTGATACTAAGAAAGAATATATGTTGCTTAGCTATCACAGCACGTATAAAACACTGGATGATTTGAATCAGCAGGAGATGAGTATGGGTGGTTTGCGCATAAACCCGGTTACGAATATCAGTTCTACCATGAATTATATTCAAAACCTGAAAGTACGTAAGGTGGTTGACAATGAACCTGTTCAGGTAAAAGGATTGCCGGCAAGGCCACATATTGCTTTTGTATCCTGGTCGCCCGATGAAAAGAAGATTGCATTTACCAATACCGCTAAAAAAGGTGTAGAACTATGGGTGCTGGAGCTGGCAACTGCTACAGCTACCAAACTGACTGAACCTATCGTAAATGCAAACCTGGGCAATCCGGTCAACTGGTATCGTAATAACCTGCAATTATTGGTAAGATTATTACCAAAAGTAAGGCCGGCACTGATAAATCCTAAAAAAGAGTTGCCGGAGGGTCCTACGGTATCAGTTAGTGATGGTTCTACATCACAGAACCGCACGTATCCCGACTTGCTCAAAAATGCTTCCGATGAAATTAATTTTGTCACATTAACTTCCTCAGAACTATATACTGTGGACCTGACAGGAAAAGCTGAATTGTTTAAAGAAGAAGACATGTACGCAGGTGAATCATTCTCGGCAGATGGGAAATATCTGCTTGTTACCACATTGCGGAAACCTTTTACCTATATTGTTCCACTGAATCGATTCCCTCAGCTGTCAATTGTCTACGACCTGGCAGGCAAGGAAGTGAAAACAGTCAACGAAGTACCCCTTTCAGAAGTGCTACCCAAAGGGTTTATGTCTGTTCGTAAGGGTAAACGCGGCCTGAGCTGGCGACCCGATCAAGCAGCTACCCTCTATTATGTAGAAGCATTGGATGGTGGAGATCCGGAAGTGAAAGTTGAATACAGAGATGCTCTTTACCAATGGAAAGCTCCTTTTACAGATGCTCCTGTATTCGTTTCAAAAACAATTTCCAGGTTTTCCCACGTTATATGGGGCAATGACTCGGTCGCAGTATTACAGGATGAATGGTATGATACCCGTAATGAAAGAACTTACCTGATCAATCCGGCAAAAACAGATGAAAACCCCAGAATTATTAATGACCGTAATTTTCAGGATGTATATTCAGATCCAGGAAACTTTGAAACAGTAAAAAATGAATATGGAAAATACGTACTGGCAATTGAAAACAACAATTTATACAGTGTCGGTGAAGGACATACCCCCCAGGGACAATTTCCATTTATCGATGTATTTAACCTGAAAACGTTAAAGTCAAAGCGGGTATATCAATCGGCTTATACCGATAAAATGGAAGAGATTGTTGACGTCGAAGATTTTAAAAAAGGAGAAGCTCTGGTACGCATACAGTCAAAAAATGAATATCCAAACTATTATTTCCGCAATATCAACAGCAAGAATGGACTGACTAAAATAACCAATTTTTCGAATCCTTTTGAAAGCATCAAGGATGTATACAAAGAAGTGATTAAGTACAAAAGGGCTGATGGGGTAGAACTATCAGGGACTTTGTATTTGCCGGTTGGTTACGATCGTACAAAAAAGGAAAAAGTCCCTTTGCTTATCTGGGCATACCCTACTGAATATAAAGATAATTACAGTGCCGGACAAAGCACGGCCAACTCCAACGAGTTTACGTTCCCGTATTACGGGTCGTTCGTGTATTGGGTGACCCGCGGTTATGCGGTGCTTGATGATGCTGCATTTCCGATTATCGGAGAAGGAAAAGCTGAACCAAATGATACCTTTATTGCACAACTGGTTTCAAATGCCAAAGCTGCCATTGATGCCGTCGATGCACTGGGCTATATCAACCGGAAGAAAGTAGCTGTCGGTGGTCATTCGTATGGAGCATTTATGACGGCTAACCTGCTAACACATTCCGACCTGTTTGCCTGCGGCATTGCCCGGAGTGGAGCATATAACCGTACACTGACTCCTTTCGGGTTCCAGAGTGAACAACGCAATTACTGGGATGCTCCCGAAGTGTACAATGCCATGTCACCTTTTATGAATGCCGATAAAATGAAAACGCCCTTACTGCTGGTTCATGGCGAAGAAGACAATAATCCCGGCACCTTCACCCTGCAAACCGAACGGTACTTTCAGGCCCTGAAAGGATTGGGAGCTCCGGTTCGTATGCTGATCCTGCCCAGAGAAGCCCATAGTTATCTCGCCCGTGAAAATATCCTCCACCTGTTATGGGAACAGGACAGGTTTTTGGAGAAATACCTCAAATAATGCATAATGTATAATTAAGAATGCATTATTCAGAAGTGAGAAAGGAATGTGCATAATGAATTGAATAATGAATTATTATGAATTAAAGGAGAGGCTGACCCAAATTATATTGGAGCAGCCTCTCTTTTAATTAAGCGTCTTTATGTATCTGAAACAACTTACTGAATCAGCACTTTTACGACTTTATTACCATCCGTTGAGTTAACTTTTACAATCCATACACCTGTATGGATAGAAAAACTGGTATCTACACTTGTTTTACGGCTGTCCACCAATATACCGTCTAACCCGTAAACGTCAATTCTGGTATTCGATGTTACATTGGATACAAATAATTTGTTTCCATTGGCGTAAACCTGTATTGAAGAAGCAGACTGTGGCGTGCTTACTCCGGTGGCACCATCTTTATCAGCAGCAATCAACGAAGGAATCGGATCCCAATTGTCAGTTCCTTTGGTAAAGTTGAAAGTAGTGATGGCAGTTCCATCTGTCAAAGTTGGGGTTGACAATACCTGCGACCAGGAAACCCGGCTGGCAGAATTATTTTCACCCGACTGTTCAATCGTACCATATTCATAACATTTGTTCGATGCTCCTCCCAGGGTATTCAACCAACCTTCTGGGGCAATCAAAGACTTGCCTGCGTAATCAGGATTGTTGGTAGCCTGAATAGTCGTATTGTAGAACACCACTTCACTGGTAGTTGCTGTCCATGGACGTCCAAATTCACCCGGTTTCGACAGATACGTAGAAGCCGTTTCAGTACCCGGAGTCGCTGAAGTAACCGTACAACCGTACATCAGGTATCCGCGGTAAGTGGTTTGTTGTGCAGCAGTCAGGTAAGCAACGTCGGTGCTGACTTCACTCGTGTTCATGGCCAGGCTAGTCTTATAGGCAACCAGGGTCATACCACCAAAGGTATAATCGGTACCACCCATAATAACACCCTTGTAATTCACCACTCGGGCTTTTTCCCCTCCATAGTAAGAATCCTGACGACCGACAATTCTACATTTATAGAGAATTGCCTTATCGGCACTACTTGCAAAGGCTACAGCGGCAGCTCTTTCTACAAAGCTCTTGTTCTGAACAGCTGTATTGCCATAGTCCGTCGGACGGGTTCCTTTTCCACCGGATGCCCACTCCTGAACTACATCCTGAGATTCTTTCCTGGAGATGTATTGGTTGTAGGAGTTCTCGAAGATGATATTCTCAGCCTGGAAGCCGGCTCCTGAAATAAAGACTGTCGTGTTCCAATAAGAACCATTGGTAGTACCGCTACCGGTATTGGTATAGGTTGTATACCCATTGTCCTTGTTCACTCTCAAGGCATCCGCACTCCATTTTTGGTCGGTACCCATACTGAAATAGTTGTATCCATGACCGTAGTAGGACGTGATACGAACAGCACTGGCATCAATATCAACCCCCTTGTTAGCCAAAGCAATACTTGGTGTGGCGGAAGCATTTACAATGGAAATACTGTCGATGTCAACCACCAGCATTTCTTCGTAGTTACCCGGATCAACCACAATCTTTACACGTTGTTTAGACGGACGAACCATAGCACGTGCAGCAGCCAATGCATCATTGATAGTCTGATAGTTCTTGTCAGTACCTACAGTGATAGTGGCCGAATAAGGCAACGTAGTTGCCACTTTTACATCGGGAAGATAAGTCGTTGTTCCGGTGATATTGGTGATGGTCATATAGCCGGGAGTTGTACCCGAATAGATATATTCTTTTGTCTCGAGGGTACTGGTACTGCCACTTGAAGTCTTAACCGTATCCCCTGCCACCACTACAAATTTAGCGGAATAATAATAGGTAATTACTATTTTCTGTCCCGGGTTTACTGGCACCTGGGCTGTTCCCGTTCCGGTAAGTATTAAATGCCCGCTGCTAATGTTGTTGGAAACAGTCCCTGTGAAGAGCATACCTTTATAGGAAGTTGTCGTTCCACTGGTAATGGTGGCATCATCAAACGACCAGTCAGTGACAGCCGTAAAGGCCAATGCTTTCGAAGTCGCGGCACCGCTCACAGTCAAATTAGAGGTAGCTCCCAGTTGCAATGGATAGGCATCTAACCCTGTGCATGAAATTTTATAAACACCATCCCTTAACACGATTCCACTTAAACCTGTGAATGTATACGAATAACCCGATTCATTCAAATTGGTAAATGTGGTTGTCAACAAAGCTTTCTGTGCAACGGTCAGGCCATCTGCGGTAATGGTTATCGGATAAACAGGCTTAGCTGCAAAATCAATGTTTCTTACGGAATCACGCTTAATGGTGATCGTATCTACTGCAATATAGTAATCATTGAGACCTGTTGCAGCAATCTTATATCTACAATTCGGCTCAATGGAAACCGAATAAGTACCTGCTGAAGCATCGACCACCGGTACAGGAGCAAAAATCTTAGCAACGGTCGGGGTAAAGGTAAGAGCTACCTTGGCCAACTGTGTACTTGTAAGACCTGTTATAGATCCGGTCAATGAATTAACGATCACTTTCTTGACAGCAATTTCGTGTGTTGCATCGGCAGTAAGGGTTATCGAAGCTCCGTTCGTGATAATATACCCATTGGCATTACCCAGACTCAGCGAATAAGTATAACCGGCAGGAACTTTTATACTGTAACTGGTTCCACCCGCAGGAATCGTATTACTCCATGTTTTACCGGCAGTGTTTGTCAAAATAAGACTGTATCCCGAAGGAATACCCGGAGCATCAGTCAGATTAAGGTTCCCGCTGAGGGTTACATACGTTGCATCTTTTCTCAAAACCCTAAAATAGAATGGTTTGTCCACCGTATCATAAATATGATAGGTACCTGCTTTTTTTGCTACATATTTGACAATAGCCACCGTAGTAGTCGTATTAACAACATCTTTCTGTGTTGCATCAGCCATATACTGGAAGGTCAGTTTTCCGGCACTGCTTCCTGCTTTGGTATACAAGGTCACTTCATCATCGGCACTCAGGGTCAGTCCGATATACCTACTAGTGGCTGCAGCGGAATTCACATAAATGGCTCCGGTCAAGGTATCAGTTACTGCACCGGTAGTCACGTATGAAGGGCAACTGTTTGCATCATAACGGGTCAAACTCGTGTTGGAAGTTCTTAATCGGTCGCTGGTACCTACGCCTACCCAACTAAGTACACCGGCTGTAAACGAAGGAAGTGTATTTGCTGTTGAGCCTACAGTGATTGTAGAAGCATACCATCCGTTGATAGTAGCCACGTTCAACTTGTTGTTGTATCTGGCTGTATCCAACTGAGCAGCACCAAAGTCCCAGACATCTGTTTTAACGGTCTTTACAATCTGAGCTGCATTTTCGATGGCCACACTGTGAATATAGATTTCTCCTTTTGGGAAATTAGTGCTCTTCAGAGTAGCGGTAATCAGTCCGGCTGCACCTGTGTAGGTAATGCTGTGCGTTCCGCACACGGCAATGGTATCTTTGGCCTGAACAGTACCAAACACGTTACCACCGGCATCTTTCAGTTCAAACACAGCATCTTTGGAGCTTCCGTACTGGCAGGTGCCAAAGGTAATGGTTGCATTTCCGGCAACTATAAAATTCATCGAGTTACCCGGGAACATAACTGCACCATGGGCTGAATCGTGATAACCAAACTGTTTTGCTATGGTATCATTATTACTTTTCAGTGTCAGGATACCATCGGTCGAAACAAATGTTCTGTATCGCAATGTGCTGTATGAAGTCTGAGGAAGCACACTCCCATCCATAAAATTATAACTGTAGGTTTGTCCTGCTACAGCCGAAACAGAAGTGCTGTTGTCTTTAACCAGAATCTTATAACTGTATGGCTTGGTTGCAGCATTAGCATAAGCCACCAGTAATGTATCGCCACTTACAGTTGCTCCGGAAATACTACCCGAGTAAGTTTTGGTTACACTGGCCAGCGATTTTCCTGACAGATTGATACGTATGGAAGCCAGATCAGGCGTTGCACTGATTACTGTTCCGGCAGCTACCGTTACTGTTGGATTCGCCGAGGAATTAGCTCCTGCAGTCAGGTCAACGGTTACACCGTTTACAACTATTTCCCCTGATTTCTGTACCCATGGAGTCAAATCTACGGCATAAGGATAAGGGTCTGCTTCGATGTAAGGGATATAGTTTGTCCCTGTAAAATCGAGGGTAACAGTCCCTGCTGTTCCGACATAAAGGAATTTCACTGCTGAGCCATCCTGATCGTAACAGTTTGTTGTTTGATTCGTTTTCGATATAACATCAAAACTGCCTGTCGTACTCGAAACAGTGATTGTTCCACTTGAATACTTGCAACCTCCTATTTTAAGGTACGTATTACCGGCCACCTGCAGGGTAATCTGGTTTCCTGCTTTAAATACCGAGCCGTGTTGAGTACCGTTATAGGAATAGCTGTTGCTCGACCCGGCTACAACACCAACAAGGCCTTTGCTTATATTTGTTTTTCCGGTTGTATTGGTCGGGACAATAGTCCCGTCCCGGAAATCGTAATAATAAACAATGTCCTTTACGGCTGCTGTATAGGCAGCTCCGGGTTGCAACGGATAAACATCAATCTTTGGAAGATAAATATCCGATCCGGTAGCTGTCGCTGTAAATACTAAAGTATCTGCAACTCCCGAATAAACAAAATCGTACGTATCGGCTTTATCATTTGTCACTTTTGTCAGCTGGGTACCCAGGTCCACCCCTGCTTTTGATGCACCCTGGAGACTTAAGCTGGAATATGCTGATCCCAAAAACTTGAGTGTACTGCTTCCGGATACGGCGATTTTAATCACATTTCCTTTCTTCAGATCAAGCCCATACCCACCACTATTATAGCTGTAAGTACCACCTAATTTAAGGGAGCCATCCGTGCTCTGCTTATTGGTAATGATGGTACCATCGGTAAAGTCGTACGTAGTCTTGCCGTGTAAATAGCTGTTGTCGTATACTTTAATGCTGTATGATTTTGGCGATGATGATTGACTGTAAGCTATTTTAAGGGTGTCATTCGATATGGTAACCCCTTTTATGCTGTCAGTAAATGTAGGGGTAAACGTGGATAAAGCTGCACCGCCAAGATTGATAGCAACATACCCTGCAGACGGTGTGGCACCTAATACAACGCCTTCGCTCACAGTAACTGTTGCATCATCGGCTGAAGTAGCTCCCGAAGTAAGCGAAATAGTTTTCCCGTTGAGAGTGATAGTTCCCTTCTTTTGTACATAGCTACCTAATGTAACTGTATAAGGCGTAGGAACTATCGATATATAAGGCACATACGTTGTTCCCGAGAAACTCAACGTAACCGTACCTGCTGTTCCCACATACAGAAAATCAACTGTCGAGGCAGGATAACAAGGTGATGACGCTGATTTTGAGGTGACATCAAAACTGCCTGTTGTACTTGAAACACTGATAATGCCGGCAGAATACTGGCAACCTCCTACTTTAATATAGGAGTTTCCGGCCACCTGTAAGGTAATCTGGTTCCCCGGTTTTAATATCGAACCATGCGTGGTTCCATTGTACCCGTATGTATTGGAACTCCCTACTGTCAGGGCGAAGAGTCCGGAGGTTATGGCTGTATTTCCGGATGTCGTGGTGGGAATAATGCTTCCATCCCGCAGGTCAAAGTTATAAATGATATCTTTTACTGGTGTAGTGGCATTTTTTCCCAACTGGGCAGGGGTAACCACAATAACCGGAAGGTAAATATCCGATCCCGCCCCTGCGGTGAGCACGGAAGTGAACACCAGCGTATCGGCCACTCCATTGTAAACAAAATCGTAGGTATCAACCACATCGGTAGTAACTTTTGTGATCTGGGTACCTAAGTCCACCCCTGCTTTCGATGCGCCCTGGAGGCTTAAGCTGGAATACTTCGATCCCAGGAATTTAAGGGTACTGCTTCCTGAAACAGCAATCTTAATCTTAGAACCTACTTTCATGTCAATTCCGTAAGTTGTACCATTAAGACCTATGGTACCACTTATTTTTAGCGATCCATCAGTACTCTGTTTGCTTGCGTAAATGGTTCCATCCCTGAAATCATACGTTGTTTGCCCGTGTGCATACCCAAAGAACAACAACACGGCAAAAATAGACATGTAAATCTTTTTTCTCATACGAATATTATATTATGGTTAACAATAAAAAATATTTATTCGATGCAAAAATACAAGTATGTTTTATTTTGATGGTGGAATATTTGCCGTATTAAGTGTATTAATTGACGAAATGCTATCCTGTATGTTTAGCGTATGTCTCATGGCATATAATCCACTCATTATTAACAATGTAAATATTCTGCTTTAAAAATAAAACGGGTATAAACACACACCTGACACACATTCGGTTAAGTCTTTTTTCAATATTCTTATTATCTTTCTCAATTCTATATCTAAGTTTCCATCCAAAACAAAGCCCCGAATGAATCATATCATCCGGGGCATTTATAAATAATAAATATCTTAGGTATTCTTCCCCGCGAACGCGGGTCTTTTCATATGGATTACAAACTGAATTTTCCCTTCTGTTCAATTCAGAATATCTATTTTAGGTTGTTTGATAATCCAGCCACAAGCATTCCCCTTTCTTGACTTCATGAAGGACGTATCCTTCACAACAGTTTGTAAATGGAACTTCACCACGGAAGACCGCGATAATATCTTCCGTGTAGACTGGTCTGTTTAAACTTCGGGTGATCTATCAACCGGATTGCAACAGTCGGGCATTATCCGTGAAAAATTGTTGCGATAAGCCCGGATTGATCTGGTAGCAGAAATAGTGATTAATGCGAATCAGGAGTTGCAGATATGCACACGCTGTTTCTAATGAGTTATTTCCCGTAGGGAATATAGAACAATAGAAAATGAAAACGTATACAACCAATTCCCCGTAGGGGATAAACCCGGGAAAATGTGAATGCCCTACGGACAATAAACAAACCTATCTGTTTATTCTCTGGATGTGTAAATCCTACAGACTATTTTTCAACTACTGATTCGTATGAGTATTGATTCGTGAATAGGAATTATTGATTCGATTCAATATAAACTATTTATTTCGAATTGGAATTGACATCAATTCGGAGTCCAGTTTAATACAGAAAGTGATACTCCCGACAAGGTCGATGCCGCCACTGTGGTAGCTGTAGTTCCTTTTGTAAATGTAAACGTTGCCAGTTTACCGGTTCCATTGCTTTCTGTATATTCCACACAAAGCTGGTACGCGCCGTTTGCCACCACAGTACCACTAACATTTGTGCCATTCCAGGTACAGGATCGGGTTCCATGACTGCTTAAGGTTGCTCCCGTAATGGCATCTGTCGTATTTCCCACAGACGTGGCAGATAACCAATTAGTAAGATCCGGTTTACGGGCTGCTGCATAGACCATCAGAGATTTTACAAATGTACCGGCACTGTTTGCCACCCAGATAGCTAATACATGCTTTGGAGCATACGGTCCGTTATAGGTGGAGGTTGCAATAGTTACGGCAAGCGTTCCGGGGGTATTGGCCGAAACGGCTGTTGTGGTAAAGCTAACTTCATTGCCATATACAGTTCCCACAGAGTTCGTTGCGTAGGCTCTTGCATAATAAGTGGTAAGGACAGTGAGTCCGGTTATACTGCTGGTAAAAGATCCGGTACCGGTACCATCCGATGTTTTGGTAGTCAGGGCAAGCGTAGGTCCTGTTGTTGTACTCCAGCAAATGCCACGGGCGGTTACGGTTGAGCCACCATCCGAAGTGATATTTCCACCAGACGTAGCTGTTGTAGTGCCAACTGTGCTGGCAGCTGTAGTTGTCAGTGTTGGTAATACCGGATTTGCGGCCAGTGTAGTCGTAAATGTAAGCTCGTTCCCGTACGAGGTACCTTCGCTGTTTGTCGCAAAAGCTCTTATATGGTATAGTGTGCCGGCCGATAAACCGGTAATGGAACTGGTAAAGACTGTCGACCCCGAAGTGTCTGTAACTTTGCTGTTCGTAATGGTAGGTGTTGCTGTAGTACTCCAGCAAACTCCTTGTGAAGTGATGGTCAACCCACCATTAGAAGTGATAGTTCCCCCTGTGGTAACTGTTCCGGCTGTAATTGCCGAAACGGCGGTGGTTGTCAGTGCCGGAAGAGAGTTTGTGCCGGGAGTTGTACAACTATAAGTAAGGACCATAGTAAGTACAATTGCTAAATATTTAATCGTCTTTGGTTTCATATCTAAATATATTTTGGTGTTACAGTATAAATCGTTGAATGTATATGAATTAAGCAGCAGGAAGTCTATGATGTCCTATTATTCTAAATAAAACTTCATACATCCGCGGCTCTATCACCCTCTCCTTAGGAGAAGGCGGGGGGAGATGTCATCGTAAATGAAGAACTAAAACAAGACGTTATATTGTTCCTTTTAATTAGTTGCTAAGCTTGAGACTATATATACAAACTAACGACATTTTACCATAGCAATTGTAATCATTACAGTTATAAAATCATTTTTAAGGTTAATTACAGATAATACCCTGCTCAAGTGGGTATAAGCAATAGAAACAATATATTATCCTTGTTATCTAAAAATTGCTACACAAACAAATATATTCCTTTTTCCCCGCTTGACTCCATCATCGCTCCACCTCTTATTCGTCACTGCATTTAGGTTTAACCGTACATTAGCCCTTAGTAATCCGTATATATTCCTTATATAACCCGTATCTATATAAATATGGAACATATACGGGTTATATATGGAATATATATGGAACATGTATGGAATACCAGCGAACAGATAGTGACATGAAGGTGGAGCAATTCTGCGGAAAAAGGCAGGGAGAGTTCCGTTTGCTCCAACAAGCAGTAGTTTTAATCGATCGGCAGGGATTCAGGTACCCTATTTCCGTGGGTATAGAAAAAGGTAAAAACAGGCATATCATAAAAAGAATGGGACAACCACATATTTCTGCTAATTAGATGCAACGTTTTTAATACTTTATGCATCTTTACATTATCGTTTGGGTTCTTTATTAAAAAAATAACTGTAGAATTCAATCATCACAGAAAAAAGATCATGAAAAGAAAGAAAATAATTTCATCAACTATCCTGTTCCTACTAATGCTATGTGGAGCAGGATGCGATAATGACAACTTATGTTATCAAGGTAAAGTGACAAGTTTAAATTCAGGGACAGGTTGCTATAACATACTAGTCATAGAGAAATCTGTTCCAAATGGATTATCAATTAATTCTACAATTGCTTTCGATACGAATATATTTAAAGGCACCATAAAGATAGGCGACATTGTCTACTTTAATATCGTTAAATATGAGAAATGGGTTGGACCTGCTACTGCCCAGTGCTTATGGCCTAAATATTCAGGAGAATTAGAACAATACAAATAAAAATAATCCGTGTCGTGAAAAGGGTATTTACAATATTTATTTTTACTATTAGTACCGGCATTCCTGTTTCTCATCAACAGAACTATATAATTAATAGGAACAATATAATATCGTATTTAAAGATTAAATATTCTGTCGCCGCTATGCGGCTTAAGATTGGTGATTTTTGCACTTATCCTACCAAACTGTCGGTGCTACGCACCTATCTAAATAAATTTTAGCCGCATATGGTACATTCCGGCTTGACGGAAGCGGCGTCAGTTTGGTAGAATAACAGGTATAGAACAGAATCTTAAGCCGCATAGCGGCGACAGATTTAAAAGTTTTTTTAAGAAATACGACATTATATCATTATCACGACTTATATCAAGAAAAGAAGATTTAGCTTAATCCAGATCGTTCCATATATTTTTACTCAAACTACAAAAAATGACAAACTACAAAGAGCCGAAATGAAAGTCTCAACCATAGAGTTAAAGAAAGATATTAAATTATTTGATTGACTTTTAAATTTAAAATAATGAGTCAAAATAGCCTTAATATTGTGAAAATTAGTCTAGCCTTATTATTTCTTACCATTTTAATGGCCAGTTGTAAACATGATGATCCAATACCAGTAAACAATTGGTACACAATTTATCAGAATAAAGACCTTTATTTATACTCGGTTAAATTTTTGGACAAAAACAACGGATATGTACTGGCTGAATCATCTACGACCAATAATTCCGCAAATTGGCGTTTCATTCTGACAACTACTGATGGGGGCACTCATTGGATAGTAAATCACTATCAATTTTCTGCCTATGATGAATTACTTGATGATATTTTCCCCATGGGGAATGGCAATATCTTAGGTATTGCGGACCATGTTTATAAATCCAGTGACAATGGAAAAACATGGACTGATGTCTCACCACAATTTGTCGGTTCAATAAATAATGATTTGCACATCATTGATAGCACGACATGGGTTGTGGCAAAAGGTAATTATATTTTTAGAACAAATAATGCCGGGCAAACCTGGCAAACGGTCTTTCAAACAGATTTTATGGGGGCATTCCATCATTTCTCTTTCCCATCACCTACTGTTGGTTATGCCAATATTGGGGCGGTTGATTCTGACAATGGAGCCAGTGTCGGTTTGATTGTAAAAACCACCGATGCCGGCCAGACCTGGACTCTTCTACATCCTGAACCCTGGAAATCCAATGAAATATCAATACCAGATATGGCTTACATGCAATTCGTTACCGACCAGATAGGATACCTTTCAACTATATGGGATTATAAATTATATAAAACGGTTGATGGAGGTAATCATTGGGTGTTGATTCATAATAACATTTATTCGAGCGGATTAGTGCGTTTCCTGAATGAAAATTTGGGATATTATACCGATGGCGTTACGATTAATGTTACTAACGATGGAGGTAAGAACTGGAAAGCTGATTATTATGATGATACTAAAAATTCGGATATATTAACCTGGACTCTTCTAAAAACAGGCCAGGGATACGCTTTAACAAGGGACCAAAGAATCATTAAAAGGAACTAAATATAAACTATCTGGCACACATCTCATA
>Ga0302272_1000799_pt1 | contig 14269 bp, 11 predicted proteins | sample III_Bog_N1_2_FD_198772 | JGI IMG/M metagenome (GOLD analysis project Ga0302272, IMG submission 198772) | Peat permafrost microbial communities from Stordalen Mire near Abisko, Sweden - III_Bog_N1_2 | ecosystem: Environmental > Terrestrial > Soil > Wetlands > Peat | place: Sweden: Abisko...
AGCAGGTGTTGGCTCTCTTGGCCCCTTACTCATGACCATCTTCATGGCGTTGCAGGCTATGGCCCAAGCAGGTTCAAGCATCTCTTCGCAATTTATTGGCGGAGGTCGCAAGAGTCATGCCCGCGCAACGCAATCGCTTGTAATTGTGGGGTCTTTGCTTATGGGGCTCTTGATGGGATTTGCGCTATGGCCTGTGCGCAATATTTTGGTTTCACATGTACTTGGACTTCAAGGTGAAACAGCCAAACACGCCTCTGTCTTTTTAGGTGTGCTCTCTCTCGGATTGGTATTCAAGGCGTTACAGCTTTCACTGACTTCACTCATCGCAGCTAAGGGCCGCACCGTATGGAACTTGAGCGCCAATGGCCTCTCGTTAGTGATCAATGCGATTTTAAACTACGCCTTCCTTGGAGGACTCTGGGGCTTGCCCCACATGGGCGTGGCAGGAGTTGGCGTAGCCACAGTAATCTCCTGGATCGCAACCGATATCCTGTTGTGGATCATTCTCAAAGTGGAACTCGGTAAGCGCAATAGCATGACAGCACTCAAACGAGGCATGTATTTAGTCCTACCCGATTGGATGCGCATTGGACTTCCTGCCGCAGTTGAACCAGTTTCATTTTCTGTATACCAAGTGGCTGTGACAGCCCTAGTTGTAAGCCTTGGCGACCTTTCACTAACGTCACGCGTATATGGGGGAAACTTTGCAATGCTCGCGGTAATCTTCAGCGTAGGCATTGGAGTGGGCAATCAAATTTTGGTTGCGCACTTAGTCGGAGCGGGAGAATTTATCAAAGCCAATCGACGCATGCATCAAAGCCTGGTCTCTGGTTGCTTACTCGCACTAAGCGTCGCAATCACTGTAGCAGCTTTAGGGCGGCACTTAGTTGGACTTTACACACAAAACGTCGAAGTGATTGCTCTTGCGAGTTCTTGCCTATGGGCCGACGCACTCTTACAACCAGCAAAGGCTGCAAACGTAATGCTAACAGGTGCCCTACGTGCTACAGGTGATTCAAAATTCACTGCTATTGTTGGTACTGGAATGATGTGGATTATTGGCCTTGGCTGCGTATTTGCACTAGGAATCGGCTTACACTGGGGACTGCTAGGACTTTGGCTCGGAATGGCTGCCGATGAGTGGTCCCGCGCGTTTGTCAATTACCGACGGTGGCGCGGTGGCGCTTGGAAAACAAAGGGCGTAATGACGAAGGCTTAATGAACAGGCTACTAAACAACCCCATTCCACGGCTTTTCGGCTGCGACTTTGCCAAAGTTCGTCATACCCAATTGGCATAATTTGCATTATTATGCCGCTCTCGCATTCCTGCTTTGGCTTTGTCTCGCTCGAAAATTCATTAGAAGCGAGTTATTTAGTAGCCTGTTAAGCTGTCACTTCTACGGATTCAAGAATATCTTGAATCTCTGCAATCGATTCAACAACCCAAGTGGCCTGCTGGCATTGTGCCATATCCGTTAACGGCGTCTTAAGCAAAATACAACGCATTCCCGCAGCTAGTGCAGCACACATCCCTCGCGGACTATCTTCAATCACAACACACTCGGATGGGTGCAACCCCATTCGCGCAGCAGCCATCAAGTAAGAATCTGGTTCTGGCTTAACTTTTGCGCAATCATCAGCTGTAATCGTGGTCTCGAAATACCGCATGATCGAAGTGTAATAATGGACATCTTCAAAATGCCGACGTGGAGCACCAGTCACCACAGCCATACGATAACGCGAACCTAGAGAAGCCAAGGCATCTTCAACTCCATCACACAATGGGATCGAATCCTTAATGCGTTGCTGCCACAGAATATCACGATGCGTTGCGAGCCGTATCGCTTCATCTTTACCCATGCCCAGACCTTGCGCAATTTCAGAAGTGCGCCGGCCTTTGCCCAAAAAATTTGTGGCCCAAAACGCGGAGCCTAGCTCTAGTTTGTGATCGCGGAAAACACGCTGAGTCAGTTTGAAAAAAGCAGATTCTGAGTCAACGAGAACACCATCGTTATCCCACAAAATAGCCTTGATTTTGTTCGATCCAGTGAGCTCAGCAGATTCGCTAGGAGTATTGCTCATGTGTTGTTCCTTGGTGCGTGTAATCGAACCCGCCGGCCCAAGCTGCAAGAGCTTACGCAGGAAGTTTGGGCGACTCATTTGAATCGCTTCTTCTCTCGGCAAAGAGTCCACCATAGCCAATAAACGTTTCAATTCATTAGAATCAAAAGAGTCACCCCAACAACCATCCTGGAAAGCCATTTTCATAGAAGCATTCATAATCCCTTCCTCACATCACCCAAAGAATTGAAGTAACCGCATGCCGATACGATTCCATCTGGGAAAAGCACACATTGAACATTTCCAAATCCTGTTACAACAGCGGCAAGCACAGGGGCTCCCCCCAAATCCACCCAACTCGATTCCCATTGCCAAACACGACAACTATCATTATTGCTACACTCAGTAATTGCGGAAAAGCCACCAAGATTACAAGCAGAATCGAAACGCGCTCGCAACAGTGGATCCGTGGGCAAATGTGAAAGGGCTACATAACCGAGCGGAACAACACCCATACTATCTAGGCGCCAAACAGCAAGTCCAAGCGTTGCTAGCCATTCAGGACGCCCTTTAGCATCACCGATCTGAACGGAAAGGGATGATGTCGTATCAATGGTATTTGTTCCAAATCGCGTGTAATTGATTCGCCAAAGCCCTTGTGGAAGCATGACGTTTGAACCCGCGGCAACAACTCGGCCCGTTTGGGAAAAATAGGCGGCAACAGAATCGCCCTTTAGAGTCTTAGCAACAGGGAAGTTGACGAGCGTTTGCGCAGTGACATTCACACCTGTATCTGAAGGCACATGCACTTGAGCAAAAAGACCCAGAGAATCTTTCCAATACACTTCCACGGAATAAGAGCCTTGGCTCGGAAGACGCATGGATACTTGACCCAGAGAATCCGTATAAACACTATCGATAATTTGAGCCTTATGCAATGAATCTGCCACAGAATAAATGATCACCTTCGCAGACTTGAGAGCCACTCCCATAGAATCTCGCACTGTCGCAGTCAAAACAGGATTACCAGTATCAGTACCCGCTGTTTTGGGGCCTGCGCTATTGCAAGAACAAAGAATAGTAGTGAGTAAGCACCCCAACAAGAAGGCTCTCATTGTTCTGCCCCCTCGCTAAGATCAGATTCCGTTTCGCTTCGAACTTGATCAAGAGATTGAGTCACAGGGAACATCTGTAAGTTAAGTTGGTACACGCGATCCGCAGGACCCTTGGACCCACATACACCCAAAGCATCGCGACGAAATTTGGTCAGCATTTCTACAACCTTTTTATACTCTTCAGCATTCATCTCCAAAGTGACTGCTGAAAAATTTCGCTCTGAGCCAGAATCTTGTTCAAGCGATTCCTTCGCAAGTCCAATCAATTCCCGATGATAATTGAACACCGCTACGGAATGAACTTCAGCAGGCGTAGCCACCACAAGATCAACTTTCGTCCAAGTATCACCGTCTCGGCGAATCAAACCTAGACGCTCAAGTAACTCCAAGCTATGGCGGACTTGAACAGCGGGAACCTTAGGCTTCAACGCTTTTGAAAGACTGCGAGCATCCCATTGCAGGCCAGGAATAGCAACGAGTTCGCGAATCACTGGATTGTACCAATGACTGTAGTACTCATACTGAGTCTCATTGAGTCGGCTAGTCTTATTTTGAGACTTGCATGTGAGTAGACGACGCCAATATTCATCCTTCTCAAGAATCGTTGAGGATTGGTTGAATAACACCAACCAGAGAAAGTATTCGGATTGAAGGGGTGTGAAATTGAACAAAGTCGCAAAACGCTGCGCGAGCTCAGAGGTAAGGTTTCTCTTACCCTGCGAAACAAGCATAATGAAGTTCGATGTCTTAAGCCCAAGCTGGCTACAAATGTGCCGATGGGTGAAGGACGGATCTAACGATTTCCGCTCCACCAAGATTTCCCTGATGAATGCCCGATAGTCGTTGTAATTAAATATTTCAGTCATGCTGAACACAATATAAAATTGAAAATAGCGAATTCAAGAGAAAACAAGGATAAATCAAGAAATAGTTTGTGTTCACTGGAATTTTTTTTCTTAATTTAGAACACAAGGAAACAGCATATGCTATTCCTATCTTGTCTGTCAAAATGATGGAGGTCATGTGTTAAAAAAAATTCTTATCCTCGCCGCCATGGCTTTTGCCATACCCACAGTCGCGCTGAGTCCACAGGATTCAACCGCGCAAAGCCTTTTCACTCAATACCAAGCGGTTGCGAAAACCGGCTTTGGTCCATTTGCGGATTTGAAAACGTCTACTCTTACCCTTGGTACTGCGATTCCAGTATGGCACATCAATAAAGCAACTGCGCAAAAATATGGCGTGACAAAACTCATGCCTGATTTGTTGCAAAGTCCAACGAGTTATTTCTATTCCATATCCGCAAAAGGAACTACGGTTTTATTGCTTCGTGTGGATTTAAGCACAACAAGCAAATGGGTATCTGGCGGAATTGGGTATGTAAGCTTGCTTAAAGAAATCGCCTTAGCAAACACGGCTTGGCCTGCTCCTACCAATACCTTGATACTTGTTGAAAATGAAGTCACCAAGCAATATCTGTTTCATTTAAATAACCTCACCACACCGAACCTCACACATTTCCGTTTTGGTGATGACGCTCCGATTGAAATCAATGGGGTCGTGCAACCTAAATATTTGAATCTGGAACTTCCAGATGCAGAAGTCGCGCTCACCCTTCAATTTGCGTGGAGATAAACCATGAAATTCATCTGTAAACTCATGCTTGCTTTCGCGTTACTTACCGAAGCTGCTGCTGCACAAAGCATCGCGATCACCCCTCGTTTCCAAGAGAAACTGAACTGGGATTGGAGTGCCATAGCTCAACTCGTTCTCGATAATTACGGTGTTTACGTTTCCCAGACCGCTATTGCTGCTTGGTCTACACCCAGCGAACCCAACGCCGGCGTTCAGCTTTTTGGCGATCTTACGGGCAGAACGTCTGTTGCTACAACGTTGAATCATTTTGGCGGAATTGCTTACCAGACATATACTCGCGCATTAACCCTTGCTGAGATCACGACTCTGATCAGCGGTGGCCACTTGATTGTTGCACAAACACCTGCTGGCAAGTATCTGGTCTATGGTGTTTCTGGAAACTCATTGCTCTTATTCTGCCCATGGCCTGGTCTAGGTGGAACGATCATTCGCGACTATGCAACATTTGTAACGGGTGCTGGCTATCCTTGGACAGAAAGCCTTGTCCTTACATCCTTACCAGGGACTCGCCCTACCCGCCCAATTGACGAATCCACGGTGCCTAGAACCATGGGCATTTTTGGCTTCGACAAAGTGTGGGTAAACGATGGCGTCTATTTTTATTCAGCGCCAGCGCCTCAAATCACCTATGGTCAAGTTGGGTCAAGCTGGTCATCAAGTCTGAGCAACACAAGCGGTACGTACGGCGTAACCCTTGGCGCAAATGTGAAAGTAGGCAATTTATTTTCTAGCGGCCCTGTCTTTGCTCGTTCGGGAGCTTCGATGACGGAGAATGTTTACATGAACAACATCGCTCAATATTCTCAGCAAGATGGAGCCACGATTGGCGGAACTCTCACCCAACTCACGATTCCATACATGGGATTTTCCTCGGGAACCATTGATTTTACTGGCGTATCACAAACCACTGTTGGCATTGAGCCCGACCAACCTCTACGCACCATGACTCCAGGCAAGTATTGGGGCTATAACATCAAAGCTCGTTCCCCTGTAAAATTCACCGCTGGCGATTATTACTTTCATGACCTAAGCTGCGATGCCTGCTCAATTCAAATTGATGCAAGCGCGGGGCCTGTGAGAATCTACGTAGCTAACAGTATGCTTTGGACTGGTGCCACAACTTTTGTTGGTGGTGCTCCTGAGCGCTTGATGCTCGCCTATCTGGGCACAAACGCAATCTATATCAATGGGCAACTTGATGGAACCGTTCTTGCACCGAATGCAGATCTAATCATTGGTCAAACCTACAAGTACTACATTGGGATGTATATCGGCAAGACAGTTACTGTACATCAAACAACAATAGTACGCACAAGGCCTTTCACGTTTGAATGATTGATCCAAATTTCTATTCAAAAAGCCCCCGCTTTTGCGAGGGCTTTTTTTGTTAAACAACGAATGTTTCAAAGACTGGACGGCATGGGCGTGAGTCCCCAAAGCTTGAATATTCTAGCATCGAGGTCAAGCCCTGTATTTTCTGTGGTCAATAACTTATCGCCCGAAAAGATTGAGTTCGCACCTGCGATGAAGCAAAGACCTTGCTCCACTTCGTTCATCAAAATACGCCCAGCAGAAAGTCGCACTTTTGACGCAGGCATAATAATCCGCGCAGTACCAATCATGCGAACCATTTCAAAAACACTCACGCGAGGTTTGTCTTCCATTGGCGTTCCTTTCACTGGAACAAGAGCGTTGATCGGTACCGAGCCTGGATGAACGTCAAGCGTAGCAAGCGCTTGCAGCATTTTCATGCGATCTTCATCGGATTCACCCATCCCAATAATTCCACCCGAACAAACTGAAATTCCGGCATCTTGAATATTCTTCAAAGTGCGCAAACGATCTTCGTATGTTCGCGTAGTGATAACCTCTTTGTAATAATCCTTTGAGGTATCGATATTGTGGTTATAGCTTGTGAGCCCAGCTTCTTTAAGGCGTCCAGCCTGATCAGCATCCACCATACCAAGTGTTGTACACACTTCCAAATTGAGCGAGCGCACACTGCGAACCATTCCAAGAACCTTTTCAAAATCCTCGTTGTTACGCACTTCACGCCAAGCAGCCCCCATGCAAAACCGCGTTGCTCCAGCCTCTTTCGCGCACTTGGCCATCGCATATACAGCTTCGGGTGTCATGAGTTTCTCAACTTTAATTTCAGTCTCGTAGCGCGATGATTGTGAGCAATAGGAACAATCTTCAGAGCAAGCTCCTGTCTTAATGGAAAGGAGTTGGCAAACCTGAATTTGTCCAATCGGATGAAACTCACGGTGAACATCACAAGCTTGATACACAAGCTGCATCAAAGGCTGCGCATAAATTTTACGCACTTCATCAAGAGTCCAATCGTTGCGAATTTTTGTTGTCATTCTATTCTCCACAAATTTAGGCAACAAAGATAGTTTTCTCGTATATCCGAGTCTGCAAATCCAGACAAACCAACCTACGACAAGGATCAATCGCGATCTCAGCCAGAATCGTTACAGAATAGCATTGAGATGGGACTCAATTCGATCAGGGAAACAACTACGTCCCAAGCAAAGGGAGCCTATCGTTCGCTCACACCAATGATTCCACCCATTGTTCATCCATTTTGCGCAAACGATTCTTCTTAAGGTTTTCGCGAACAATCCACTGGATGTGTTTGTTTTCAGATTTGTTCATTTTTTCGAAGGCGAATTTTCCTTGCGCGGGTAAATGCACAATGAGAACACTCCAGCCATAGCCAAGGCTTTGCCGCAAGACTTTTTCCTTTTCATCGAGCGTTTCTTTCTTGGAAAAATATGCGGTGATTTCTACTAATAAATCCAAGACGCAAAGATTTGTTTTTACTGTTTTCAAAAGCTTGGGCTCGCATACAGCGGCAACGACCGCGCGCATTTCCAAAGGGTTATGCATATCCCATTTCGATATTTGTGCAAGCACATCGTTAAAACAATTATGGCTAATCTCTTGCAGGGCAATGACAACAGCTTCACGGAGTCTCCAACTGCTGTGAGTTGCATACGGCCGAATAAGTGCGCAGGCTGTTTTTATGTCTTTTTTATTCGCCATGGCTAAGCCAACGATTCCACACATGCCAACAAATTCTTCGGGACTGTTGCTAGTATTACTTTGTATATACAGCAAACATTTTTTGCTGATGTCTTCACTTGCTTCTTGGGAAAACTCGTGTAACAGTTCTAGGTTACCGCGCGGCCCTGGTAGGTGCGAATTATCGAGTAAGTATGGGATTGTTTTCATTGTGTTGCCTTGCGTACAGATGCAGCTACGATGACTTGGTGAAAGGGCTTTACGGGCAGAAAATATAAGCGTCCCCAAATGTTGTTGTAGTGAACAATCGTGGTTAAGTGCACAACGCGCCGACCTTGCTGTTCGCTCACTAGCACTGAGACGCGGAAATTTAAGTGCTTGTCTTGCTCACCCATCACAATTTCATTTTCGCTGCGAGCAATTACCGTGAATAAAACCGCACGCTCACCTGGTGCATAATGGTCGGAAATATTGATAGTCGCTTTGTCTTGCGTTTTTAAACCGAAGCGCCTAACGAGTGCATCACGAAAGTCCAACAGCTTACTAACCCAACTCGGAGAAGCAAAAAGACGCGAAACCCACTGGTCTACGGTCTCACTATTATGAATCGTTGCGGAATAGCAATCCACATAGTCAATACTCGCAAAGCCTTGGGTAATGGTTGAATCTATGGGAACTCGTTTGGTTTGCTGCACCATATACACCTCGCTTGTGCATGCAGCAAGATAGCTATCGCAACATACTTGGGAACTGCCATTTTGTGTTACATTCGTGAAAAGCATTCCTCATAATAGTGAACGGTCATGAAAGAAAATGCACTTGCGAAAATCAGTGTCTGCATTGCGTTTGAATGCACCTTGGTTGAAATCGTGAATGAATATTATCTCTCGTTTATGGAGCAAAAAACCAATGTGTTGCAGCAAATAAGGCAAGCTTTCTCTAGCGATTGGGCGCGAGGGGCTTTACCTAATATGCCAAGCGAGTGGATGGGTTTTGTTCCCACAACTATGCTTGCTTATGAGTGCTTTAAGGACGGTGGTCTATTTGCCAGACGACCTGAATTAGAAAAAGAAGCGTGTACTGATATTCAGGGGCGCTTGCTGTGTAAAGCATTTCATGAGAAGCCTTGGAAATACTCGTTCTGTCGCATTGTGACTCGAGTCCAAGAAAATTATTTTGAAATTATCGACATCTTGAGTGGAGAGCGTTTTGAGCTCTACTCCCGAGGAGTGGAAAAGACGATACAGGACTTGGATAGATCCATTCTATTTGGGATTCTCAGGTTTTGGAATGGACATTGTTGGCAGACTTACTCTCACCTTTCGTACTATACAAGCTTTGAAGATTACGACTTACTTTCTTTTGCGAAAGCACTTGACGCTACATGCACAGACTATGCGGACGTATACAGAGTGCTCGATAAAAATCTTCTGCAATTCCTTGCTCTATTTTGCTTTGCGGTTGCTTCGAAAACACTACACCAAAAACAAAACCTTGGCTTTTTTCAAACGACATGCTCTTGCACGGAGCTTCCGCTAGAGGCTTTATCCAAGGACTTTTTGATTACCAATGTGCAAGGTGTGTATCGACTTGAGTTAAAGCCATATCCCAATAGAATGCTGGTGGCAGAAGCCTTCTGGGCACCCAAGAAAAAAGAGCTCATTGTCGAAACGACCACGGAAAAACTCGCGCATAAAATTGTCTTGGCATTTCAGAAACACGGACTGCAAATTCCTTTGGAGCCTGATTTTAACATGGGCATGCCAATGTGGGTGGCGATTCGTTCGATTTTGCAAAAAGAATTGAATACCCCCTTAGCACGGCGTTTTGCTGCTCCTAAGGAATCCAATGAGAGCAGCGAAGATTCACAAGCTGCTGATCGATTAATGATATTACTTATCGATAAATGGAACAGCCGGCAAGCCCACGATATCAAGGAACTTGCGGCTTTGGCTCGTATCGATTTAAAATCAGCACGGGCTATCGAAAGGGCTTTGCGCAAACAGGTTGGTGGCTTGTTGTGATTCTAGCGCAGGCAAAGTCAAGCTACTTCGCACACCGCAACTTTTTTTGCTTGGGTAAATGCTCGTAGGTGATTTGGATCAGCTCTACGAGTTTTGCTTTGTTCTGCATGTCCTCTTCGCTTAGGATCAACAGAGGATTTGCACGCGGATAAGGTGGCGCTTCTTGGTGCTCTCCCCAGAACGCGTAGCCTGCCTCAGTGCGTTTTACAAAGAATTGATCATCGCAAACCATGGCCACTATTTTATCGTCGCAATAAATGCCAAACTCGCCAAACATTTTTTCGGCGCGAATTTTTCCAGCGCGTGCAATTTGCTTTACGATCCATTCCACCGTAGCCACACTCGATGCCATAAACAACTCCTTTGACGAGCCAATAGAGAATAACCTTCAAAATAAAATTTCGCTTTCTAAGAGAAAGCACTTGTTAAATAATTGATATGAACTAGAAATAATTAATAGCTATTTATGTGGATATAATAGTCCTTTTATCCAAGGAATCCCATGTTTAGACGACTGACAACCCTTTTGTTCGTGTTGCTAACAGCGATGCAAGTTTTCGCCTTTTCCGGCACGGGAGCAGGCACTGAATCCAGCCCTTACTTGATTACCAATTTGGCACAGCTCAAAGAAATTGGAAACGCTTCTACTGCCTACTATCAACTTCAAAATGACATTGATGTTGGTGGTGCCACGATGAGTAGCTTGGCTCCAATTCTAGAAGGCACCTTAGACGGGCAAAGCCACACGATCTCAAATTTTGTGATTAATAATCCTACTGAAATATACGTGGGATTATTCGGTCAAATCAAAGGTCATTTAATTCGCTTGCATGTCATTAATGGCGCGGTTACTGGTAAGGGCTATGTGGGTGGAATTGCTGGTAAAATATCGAGAGGAGTGCTTGACCAAGTGTCCTTTACAGGAAACGTGACCTCTACTGCAACGGATTATCTTGGTGACTGCGTGGGTGGAATTGCAGGGTGGGCAAATGATAGTTCCCTTATTAGTAATAGTTCCAGTAATGCCGTGGTTCATGGGGCTCATAATCTTGTAGGTGGTTTCGTTGGTTATGTGACTGGATCGGTCATCATTTCACGTTGCTCCAGTTTTGGTTCTGCGCAAGCCGATAGTTCCATCGTAGGTGGCTTTGTCGGGAAAATGGATGGAAGCAGAATCGAGCACAGCTTAGCGCGTGCCTCCGCTACTGGCCTTAACGTGGTGGGTGGTTTTTCTGGACTTCATTATGTGGGTGGAGCGTTCTATTGCATCGCAACGGGGGCTGTTTCCGCAACGGGTACGGGGACATTATCTGTGGGTGGGTTTCTGGGTGCGCAAGAGGCGAGCGTTGTGGATGCTGGCAATTTATTCGATGTCACTACCACAGGCCAAGCGACCACGGCAGGTAATGTCGCGCTTCCCCAGACCACTGCTCAGTTGAAGCAGGCGAGCACTTACGTGAACCCGATGTGGGAAATGGGTACACGGTGGACTTTGGATGCGAATGTCAATGATGGATACCCGAATTTGAACCGCCAATTTTCAGGTGCAGGGATTGGTAGCGTGGCTAATCCTTTTGTGATCACAACCTTGCCGCAGCTACAAGAAATGGCGTTGGAAGCCTATGGAAATTTTGTGCTTGCCAATGACATCGATGCGGCAGAAACCAAAAACTGGACGAATACCTTTTCCCCGATTTATTTCAAGGGAAATCTGAATGGTCAAAAACATACGATCAGCAACCTAACGGTTAAACAGTCAGGGCGCATTGACGCGGGCTTTTTTGCTACTGTGATGGGCGGAGTAGTGAAGGATTTGTCCTTCGATAGTGCAACGATATCTGGCAATAAGGATGTAGGTGTTGTGGCGGGTATTGCAAATTCCCAAATGGTGAATGTCCAAGTAACCAATAGCAAAGTGACAGGCTCTAACTATGTGGGTGGCTCGTTTGGAAAATTGATAAACGATGTCACTATTGAAGGATTGAGCTATAGCGGCACGGTTACAGGCGATCAGAACGTTGGTGGTTTGGCTGGTGTAATTTCCGGAAGCAGTATTCGTCAATGCAGCGCCAATGCAACCGTTATTGCTACCAGTGATTCGGTGGGTGGTTTGGCGGGCCAAGGCGGGAGTAGCGATGGTGGTGTGACTTATGGAAATTCTAGCAAGGGGAGCGTCAAGGGCCGCGATATTGTCGGTGGTTTGATTGGCGCGACAGGAGCTTCGCTCGACAGTAACACCTCTTCCGCAACGGTAGATGGTTCATCCAAGGTCGGTGGTCTGATTGGTCTTCTTAATCAAGGGGAGATCACGCGCAACTGGGTGAGCAATACTGTTACGCTGACAACGCAATACGGTGGTGGTTTAGTGGGCTACAATCAACTGTCCAAAATCCACCATAACTCCACCAAAGCACAAGTGACTGGCCTTGCAGCGAAAGATGTCGGTGGCCTTGTTGGCTATTCCAGATATGGGACTATTGACTCCAACCAAGTTACCGGTGGCTTTGTCAAAGGGTACTACAATGTGGGAGGTTTCTTAGGTTCCTCGATGAATGGAATGGCCACTCTGGATAATTCTGCGCAAGCTGCCGTGACTGCTGTTTCTGGCAACGGGGGTGGCTTTATTGGATTCATGGAAACTTCCACCACATCCCTGCGAGACACGGCACGCGGTACTGTCGACGGGAAGGACAGTATTGGCGGCTTTGCGGGAAAGAATGTGGGAACAATTGAACAAAGTGTGGCGGAAGGTTTGGTTACTGGGACCGGAAACGCCAATGGTGGCTTTGTGGGAACCAATCAATTGGGAGTCATTCGCTATGGCAAGGCAACAGGGAATGTGAAAGGCTCTGGATCCAATGTAGGTGGCTTTGTAGGTAGGCATGGTGACAATATTCATCGAGAGGGGCTAATAACCCGCAGTGCGTCTTTTGGTGCGGTAGATGCTCTGAGCTCCCATGTCATTGGCCTTGGCGGCTTTGCGGGCTATAGCGCGGATACCATAACGGATAGCTATACACGTAGCAATGTTAGCGGTGGTTACGTACAAAGTGGTTTTGCAGCTTATCAAAATGGTTACATCGCCAATAGCTATGCGGCGGGCTCCTCTACGCAAGCCTACAAGCAGGGTGGCTTTGATGCCTACCGAGTTCAAGAATTTTTCTTCAGTTCAAAAATCGATTCTAGCTTCTGGGATAAAACCCTTTCGGGTCAAGATACCAGCATAAGTTCTAGCACCGCAAAAGGACTTACGACAGCTCAAATGAAAGACAAAGCAACCTATACCGCAGCCCTCTGGGACTTTACGAATGTATGGGACATCGATCCTACAAAAAATGATGGCTATCCATTCTTGCAATCTGCGACCAGCAATGGCGGAACCACCCACACGATAGTAAAGAGTATCCTACCTACACAATTATTCATTACACAGCAAGAAGGTGTCTTGTACGCAAATGGCGCGTTGTCCTTGTATAACCTGGCGGGGCGGCCTCTCGCTCAATCAACGGTCGGGCAGATACGTCTTGTGAATATTCCCGAAGGGGCATACATCGCTGTAGTGCGATCCCATGGAACTCAGTTCGCAAAGAATGTTATGGTCAGCAAAAACTGAATGCAAAACTCGATCTAGGGTTCTCAGAGCGGCTAAAGAGTTTTGGGTCAAGCATACTTGGCATCCAGCAACTCCCTGATGGTATCTTGATATAGTCGCTCCGCAGTTTCTTCGCAACGAGGGTTTTGGGTGTAAAGTAAATTCGCATAGACAAAAAAGGATCCACCAGCCTAGCCGGTGTTTTTTCAATACAAACAACAAAGGCCTCGCCTTACGGCGAAGCCTTTGTTGTTAAGCGGGAAACGAGATTCGAACTCGCGACCATTAGCTTGGGAAGCTAGTGCTCTACCAACTGAGCTACTCCCGCAGAGAAGAGTAATCTAGCAAATGCATTGTCGAGGATTCAAGGTCAATGATTTTCACATTAAAAGTCTGCAAAAAATGTCGCGGAGAAAGCGCTCCAAGGAATCAATGGAAACACCGTTTGTGCGGAGTCTGCAGAAAGTTCTTGCCTAGCGCCCATAGTTGAATCTACTACCGCCCAAAGCAACGCTGCTGAGGGTTGGGTGAATATGTAACTTCCATCTGAGGCAAGCGCTGTGCGTTTGCCAAGATTTCCCTTCGCAGTAATTTGCATCGTATGTACTTCCGAGCGTGTGCCTTGTACCTCTAAGCGTCGCTACGTTATCAAAGCACTTGCGGCAGGGTGATGGGCATCCACTAATGTTAGAGTTCACTCGTTTGTGGCACATATACACTTTTTAAACTGCTCCCTTTGAATGGCGATGAAATTTGCATTTCATGTATGCTCCAGATGGAGTATCCGTCC
>Ga0302272_1000813_pt1 | contig 14120 bp, 22 predicted proteins | sample III_Bog_N1_2_FD_198772 | JGI IMG/M metagenome (GOLD analysis project Ga0302272, IMG submission 198772) | Peat permafrost microbial communities from Stordalen Mire near Abisko, Sweden - III_Bog_N1_2 | ecosystem: Environmental > Terrestrial > Soil > Wetlands > Peat | place: Sweden: Abisko...
TGTCGGTGTCCAAGATTTCGAATGATAAGGTGTTGTATGTTAGTGTGTAGATCGAAGAATACGTGGAATCTAGCGCTAAGATGATCGATCCAGAGACAGCACCTGCGAGGGTTTTGTAAGTGAACGAGTTCGATGTTACACCCGGTTCGAAGACGAGTTATGTTGGAGTGAACGTGATTTTACTGTCTTAGACATGGTTCTTTGTGTAGTAGGAGATAGTCAAGACTTCGCTGGCAGGTTAGTTTAATTTGATTTCGATAGCTAACGATTTTGCTAGCAGTGCTGTCCTGGAGACACGCGTTTAGAGCACAGCTTTTAAGGAGTCTGTCGCAGGTGAGGATATGAAATTAAAGGAGGAGTCTGCCATCTCAGCGAATTTCGTGGTGGATGTTGCTAGGGGAACAAGGAAATGTGAGAAATAAGTTTCATTTTGTATATAAAACTAAAGAAAATATTTGTATTACTGTCTTCATTCTTTGTCCAAGAGATCTACTTCGTTCCTACGACTGCGTTCGTGAGTGGTTTGATCTTAAACGTTTATGTCTTTCCTTCCGTTGGATCGAACACAATGATCGGTGGGATAAACTCAAATCCCGAGCAATACGGAATCACGTAGATTACGTAGCTCACAGCTATTTCTAAGGAAATCTCGATGTCATTCGTTGTGACACCTTTCGGGAGATCGGGGATATCATCGACGATAATTAAATACCCCAATCTAACGAATGTGATCGTTGTCGTAGTCGAAGTCAGTCCTGAAGTCTCACATTTAATGATGGAATTGTCGGTATCGAAGATTTTAACTTCGAAATTATCACTCTACCCTGGCACGGAAGGGTTCTCAACACCATCGATTTGGTAGCAGAGATTCGCTGTGTCTGTTGTCGTTTTCGCTGCGGTTTAGCCTGTGATTATGATTTTGTTCTCGGAATTGAGAGTAGAACATAGCGGGGATGTAGATGATTCATCGTAGGGTAGGAGTGTATTGCTGTGAGCGCTGGTGATCGAACATTTGTAGGAATTCTTGAATGGGAATTACGATGGGAATATTATATAGATTGCATCGTTGACTGCGATGGTTAAGGCTGTTTGCACACATATTGTGTAGGTAGCTTTGATGTTGAGCGCAGTTGATGTTGTGGCGAGCGTTGTCAGTGAAAGATCAGCTGGGGTGGATTAAGTTTCAATTGGTCCAACTGCTGAGTTATACGCAACGACTGTGCTTCCTGTCACCACGGCTGCAGTGATTGTTGATGATCCAGCAGTAGGGTTCATGACATTTGTGAGAGTCACAGTGAAGGTTGTATTCGCTGCAATGTCACTAGTGAGTGTGATAGTGACGACTCCATTGGCGATTGTGCAAGTTGTTAGGACGCTATCAACGTAGCACGCAACTGTGGATGACGTAGTCGAGAGCGTTGAGGAGTACAGAGAAGAATCAAAGGTTAATGTCACAGATGATCCAGCAGTAATTGTAGTTGCCGATGAGAATGAGAAATTGTATGTTGACAGGACACCTTCGTTTTAGGGCGTAAAGGAGAATGACGATGACATAGTGTCGGGCTATTCAGAGTAGCTGAAATATAACGATGTATCAGTGGAATCAGTTGTATCGACTTGCTTGCTGTCGTACATAGTGTAGATCGAGAATAAGCTTGTGTCTGTAGTTGTCGAGGGATTTGTGAAGGATGTGAATGTCAAGGTGAGGGAGGTCTTGGCAGGCCATGCAAAATTAGGTGTGATTTGGAGTGTATAGTAGGTACTACCAGTTGTCCATAGAATCGCGTAGACAAGGGAATCAGTTGTCCAAGAGCCTAAGAGAAGGAAAAATAATGATAAGGGAGAGATAATACAAATAATAGTCTAACCTGTGAGTGTGCTCGGTGTGGGGAGTGTGTTTGCAATGGCTGTTTGAAGGAAGTTTACAGGGAACAAAAAGTAGATATACCCGCCGAGAGGTGTCTCAGTAGTTGACTGGATTGTGAAGGTATAATCTGCTATGACAGATTGATAGTACGATGTCCCCGTCATTGTGAGATATAGATATGAAGTTGATTATGCTGCTAAGTATGTGATCGTCGGAAAATAGCCTGAGTTGATTAAGTACCCACTTGGATGGCTAATGGTGATTTTGAAGTCCGTCGAGAGGGTAGTTGTCGCGTATGTAGGATTGTTTCTCGTTCCGATGATTTTCACTGTCAAGGCAGTCGATTCCGCGATTTAGGATAACACAGAAATGCTAAACCCCGTAGAAGAGAACGTTGACACGCAGGTTGATGAGGATAGCGCTGTGGAATTACTCACTGTGCAGGTTTCCTATGGAGTAGAGCCACCGAAGTTCGGGAAGGATAACGCTGTACGTGAAGGCAAGGTGATCTTAACTACTGAACCAACGGGGACTTAATACGATGGAGTAAACTCATATGTGTAGGTGACGTATCTCTCGTCTGCGAAGTACTTCGATAGGTACATGTTAGTTGATGTGAAAGATGCGACATCGGGGTTACTGATAGGCGTGAAGACATAAGAGCGTATCACGAGAAGACTGGAAGAATATGTGTCGATTAGAATGGAATATGGTGATGGGAATTAAAATGCTGCGTTTCTCAGCTAAGTGATTTTAAACACATTCAGGACATATGAACTCGTAACAGAGTCGTAGTACCCGCAAGGCATAGCAGTGTCGACTCTAAAGAATATTTAGTTGGTGTCTTCGTACATCCAAGTCGTCATGGAAACTCCACCTAGTGTAGCTTGCATTTTACCATCATCAACAAGGATAAATGTCGCTAGCGGTAGTTTCATGACAAAGATGGTATTCACAGCGAAGGTAATCATCGCGACTCCGCCTGTGAAGCATCCTTAGAACGTACTATAAGAATCATAGAGTTAATCGAAGGAGAAAGTCCATGTGGAGTATGCACCTACTTGATTCGGTGCGACTGTGACGCGGTTAGTCGAATAGGTATCCCAAACCGTGAGTAAAGGTGGAGCACCTAGAGAGATTTAACTTCTGGAAATCAACGTTGTAGTGGAGCTATCTGAGTTGATTTAGAATGCTGTGACATAAATCCAGCCGTCGTTCGGGTAGTTGCTGTAAGGTGGAGCTGGGATATTGACTAGATGCAGCTCGATGAAGGTGTCGATCGCGATGGCTTGGAAATTGCTGACACGGACAATCACAGGATAATAATAATTATTCAGTGTTGAAGGGATGATCGTGCAGGTTAATGTTGATCCTGATTTCGCGACCAGTCCAGCGAAGGACTTGCAGATGAATTCGTTGATCGGGCTGGTAGCGACTAAGAGAAGATTCCAGCCGACAGAGGAATACCACGTTAAATCGTCTTCGGTGTTGAATGCAATGTCTATGTATCCGACAGCTGCGGAGGTTGTAGAGTCAGTGGATGTCGTAGCATATCCAGCAGGTAACGTTACAGGAGTGTAGAACTTCACGATGATTCTTGCTTCGACTTGGCTCTCATGGACATTGGTCGTAATGGAGAATTCATTTCCACCGGAGGCATATGTCGTCGTCGTCAAGGCGACAGCGGAGGTTGCTGCGGACAGATCGGAATACTCTTATTCAATTGTGCCATCTGCATTTTACGAGGTGATGAAGACTTCAAAGGAATCGGAGCCGATTTCGGATGGCATGAGCACGCCGTTGTTGTTCCCAATGGACCCAGTTGTAGTGAAAGACACTAAACCGCAGATGTTTGGTAATCCAAAGTATTTATTAGTGTCGACGAAGATTTTTCTGTCGGAAGTGATCTCACAATATTATCCATCGATATCAGTGTGGTAGATATGATCGACGTAGCAGACGGTTGTACCACCATTGGGGATGTCATATGTTAGCGGCATTTGAATTTCAATTTACGTGTATTGAGTTGAATCCGTTTATGGGTGGCTATTAGCGGGGATGATACGCATGTGCAGTTCTGCATATTGATTCGCAGAAGCTCTTCGACTTTAGAAGCTCACAGTGTTGCGATATACTCTGAAGAGATTCGGATATGGTATGTATTTCCCTACCCATGTTCTGCCGTAAGCCGATGTGGAATAATCGTGGATCATCAAGGGATTGTCGTCTGTGAATGTTCTACACGTCCAGTGATTAGTCCAGCCTGAATCATAAGGGTTGGTAACTAGCAGCTGAATCATAATGAGCCCATCGCCGTAGCTTTCGTTGTATGTGAAATTTGTTATTTCGATTTGCCAATTCGTTCCTTGATTCGTGATTGTGCATTCGATAGCGTTTGTTATGTCCGTGAAATCAACTAGAACAACACCTCTGCGGATTCGGCATTCTTGGAAATCTTAGAATTCCTTTGGTGCTTAGAGTCGTATTGTCTGCATGTATTTTGTTCTGGTAGCGATGTAAATACCGATTTTGTAAAGTACATCTCGATTCTGAGGATTATCGTTTTGAGTCGTTTCCATGACGAGTCCGCAGTTCTAAGGACTAGGGGAAATATAGTAATTACTTCTCATCCCTACCGTTCGATGGGAGTCATATATCCAAGCTCGGAAGAGTGATTTCGAATTCCCATAGAGATATGTAAAAGGTGGTTATTTTCTATTCCCCGTGTATTCTTATTCTCTCGATGTGAATCGATTGACAGCTGGGACAGTGTTCCCCAATGCATCGACATAGCTTGTCAAGTTAGTCATGATATTATTAGAATATACGATCCAACGGGATTATTCCAAGAATACGCAAGCTACTGGTCCATGTGGGATATCGCAGTAAATTGAATCTGTGCATGAATACGTGAAGTAGTTATGCTGATAGCACTTCGACCAATTCACCATTTCGTAAGGGTAGCTGTATTGCAAGACAACTGCACTGCGGAGTCGACTGAGGAGTTAGCCGAGAGGGTAGATGTTCACAGTGACATTTCGCATGATGGTGTTAACTGCATTGTAGTAGTATGTGATTTTCCATGTGCTGGAATCGTAGGATATTGGAGTTGTAGCGTCTAAGAAGCTTGGAACGAGGTAGTAGCGCCATTGGTCATTTATTGCTGTAAAAAGAAAGGGGAAAATGGTTGAAATATGTAAAAAAAATTGAGTTTTTTCTGAATGAAAAAAATTAATCCTATCTTGATATGCTTACAGTAGAAAGAGCCATCTGCTTGTTCTTGCTGAACTAGGATTCGTAAGTGTGCGGAAGTCTGATATCTCTTGAGATTATCGTATGTCTTCGTTCCGATTTATGTGAAAACAGTTCCATCAGTGATGATATTTGGGTTACGAATTCTCCCTAGAGCAACGTTAAATATCGTAGCTGCGCTAATTAGCGGATGTGCTTCCATGATGATATATGTTGGAGTCTCAGGCATCTGTCCAGCTGCAGGAATCAGTGTACAGCTCAAGAAACTAAGTGAAAATACAAAAAAGCAGCAAAATTATTGGAAATGTTCTGCTAATAATAAATTATTCTTAATGTGATTTTATCTTACGTCGCCCCTGATGGTGTCATGACGTTCCCTGGACCATTGTAGAGTTGTCCACACGACGCTGGGTTAGCATCCGTGAATTTATTCCCCGTGACGTCTTCATCCCAACTCGGGAAGATCTCATTGTGTGTGGGAAACTCAAAGACAAACCTCGTTCTTTGGACATTCGTGAGATCGCCTGTGGCTATGACGTTATTAATAGTAGCCAACGTGATGTTGATGTATGTGTATGTGTAAAGTTCCGCGTTTGCAGCTGCCACAGCAGCGTTGGTATAGGCGACAGTGTTGTATTCATGGGAGAACGAATAGACTCTGAAATTGTTGGAGTCAAACGGGCAGGGAGGGATGTTAGCTTCAATCCAAGCGACTGTAGAACAAATTTAAGTTAGATTTCCCAATAAATACAAGGTTGCTTACCTTCTTGGTAGTAATCAGTGCTGCCTTCCACGGAAGTCGACATCCTTGTCCATCTGATCGCAGAAGGTCCATTCACTTGGATACCCCAACTGTAAGCTTTATATGGAGGAAACAACAAAAATAAGAATCAACTTTGGTAAATTTTGTGCTTCTCTCCTTACAGATTAAAGTCCTGACAGTGATGTACAGCAAGTAAGTCTTTGTGGAGTACAGATCGGTTTCTTCAGGTACATACGCTTGGATTACACCGGTAGCAAGTAAATCGCACCTGAATGTCTTCACATACACAAGCGCTGTGTTGGTAGTATCAGCGAAGTAGCAAATGAGTTCTTCATTGGCACTTAACGACTAAATTTCCTGATAGAAATTGATCTCAATGTAATCGAACGGATAAGCGTAGTTCTTCCGGAATTAAAATTTCACCACGATAGGGCCTCGAGTTCCACCACAAACGGGGACTTCCTCTTGATATCGCTCGAGAAGTGTCAGCTTGAGTAGATTAATGGAAAGAACATTGAAATTCGAGTAGCTTAAGTCTTGATCAATCATGTGTCTAATCGAAGCTGTGGTCCCTGTGACTTAGACTCGATTGTTAAATCCTGTGAGATCCCAGAAGGAAGTGACGGAGAATCCAGCACGTAGCCCAGCAGTAGCACTGTTAGTGACTTAGAGATAGAATTTAATTAGTCCATCGTTGACAGGATCGTATTCCTTCGTGAAATCGTACAGCATTATGCGTAATTCCGAGGAGACGATTATGCATTGAGCATCTTAAAGTCCAGTGACGATTCGGCAGTAGTTATTACTGAATGTCCAATCTGCATCGGCAGCAGCCGAGAGCGATCCCCAATAGACGGAAATGTACCCACCGATAGGGATTTTATTGTAGGGCTAGAAGGAGAACTAAAAATGAAAGAAAAAAAATAAAATAATGGTTTTCCTTTAGCTAAAAATGCAAATATTCTTCATTGTGTTTACTGTGATGGTATTCGGTTGGGAGATGTACTAGACTGTGTATTGGAATTTTTTGAAGTAGAGAATATGCGGTGGTGAATATGGAATGTTATTGTACGGCTGTATTATCTGCTGTTCACCTGCTGTGTATGTATATACCTCGAAATCAACACCAGCAGTGATTTAATATGGCATATTCTTGAAGTTGTACGTAATAACTGTCTTAGCTCCAGCGGCTAGATTTACAGTGAATTCTATCTCCATCCATTTCACTAACGGGTAAATCCACACTAATCCTGAGTTCGACGTCGTGTAGAGATTCCCACTAGGATTGATAGGATGCTCGATGATCATGTCAGTGGTAGTCGTTGTGATGATTAGTCTGTCTCGTGTGTTGTATGATTGCTGTGGTGTGATGGTGTAGCTCCAGGATATTTGAATTGGCGCACCTACTGTAGCACCGGCTGGAAATCCTAAAGCTGCTGAGGATTTAGTTACAACATTGTCAGAGTTGGTGAAAAAGACGAAATCACCAAGGGTCTCAAGGAGTTGCATGACTGTGCTAGTTCCACTGTTGTATTAGAGGGCCTTCATGCTGATTCGCACATAGCTGTGGAAAAATAAAAGGGGAAAAAATAATCTAATAAAGGATTTTTGTATGTATTTGTGCTTACTAGTTGATCGCAGCTGGCAGTTTAATCTTCGGGAATGTGAATAGATATAGGCTGCTTGGGTTGGTGTATTGCTGTGGGATGATGGTGATCGAAACTGGCGAGCTTATGTCAGATCCTCCGTAGTTCACATAGCAGAGGAACACTAATGCTGTGGAACAATTTGCGCAGATACAATCGATTTCTTGCCCATCCTTGATGAATCTTGTGTCGAGGATATAAGGGATCAATACTTGATTGACTTCGTTCTTCGTTTCGAGGTAGATAACAAATCTGCCCCAGTTCGCGGTTGTGGTGAGTCCATCGTTGAGTCCGAAGGTGGATGGCATTTAGAATCGAGCTTTGAGAATCGTGTGGTGGTTGATAGTAGTGGAATACGAACAGAAGTACGCAAAGTTATTCCAGTTGAAGGCTTTGTTAACGAATTACCAGTTTTTCTTGATAGCAGAAGCAGTGCCGCTGTGGACTTCGTTCATTTGAATGTCAGTGAACATAGTAGATGAGGTAATGTACTGGGTGTAAGTTGGGAGTAAAATGAAATCGCGGATTAATGATGCAGCCGCTGTGGTAGGCTAATGACGAGGATCACGCCAGGATTGGATGAGCACGTGGAAGGTGGCTATGAAAGGGAGTTAAAAAATAGAAATTCAAAGTTTTATACAAATATATTGTAAAATCTCTTTACTTGAAGCTGGTATGTTGGTGTTGACTGGAGCCTAGATGGTGATGGCATTCGTGGTAGTGTCTTAGTAGCAATAATATGATGCGTAGTCTCCAATCCAGCATGCTAGCTCTAGCACTGTAGATTGAAGATTTACCATGTATGTTATGTAGTTTGTATTGGTGATAACGATCGTGTCTGTTTCCTTAGTGAGTGTAGCTGTGAAGGAGATGGAGAATCGTAATGGGCAGGTGTCATCTTATTGGCAGAATCGCATTTAGGAATATGGTTACAAGAGCTTCACAAATAGAGGCTTTTCGTTGACGATGACCACTCCTGGAATTGTCGGCTAGCTTTAACGAACAGTTAACACAGATGTTGTGTAGAATTTCAAGGTAAACACCCCAGTTGTGCATGCAGCAGTTGGGTTATCTGCGTAGGCTTTAATAAGATACGTGCTCCCTGATGGCACTGCAGTAGCTGATATCACAAGGATATAGCCATTCTGCGCTGTAGATGGCGTGCATGTTGCAGAGATTACCAGGAGAGTCGAGGAATCTACCATCCAGCAGCTAGGTGAAGAAGCTGAAATCGTGTAGTCACTGGGGAATTTGATGACGATTGTATTTCCAGATACTTAATCGACTTGAAGGATATATGAGAAGGTATAAAGAACAGATGTTTTGCTGTATCTGTAGCTGGAAGCGGAGACTGCTTGGCTTGTGACGAAATTACCACCAGCTGTTAAGGCTTAGGAAACAGCTACAGTGAATACCTTTCGGACTTTTCGACTGCGGATCTCAGATACTACGTAACTTGAGTAAGAAAATGTGCCTAGATAAAAAATTGAGAAAAAGGAAAGGTAATAAAAGAGAAAGATATTTTTGTCATTTTTGTTGTTGTTCCCTACCTATAATTGGTGGTGTCATGATATTCGAGACTGCTAAAGCTAATGGCGTAGCTTATGTCGATGACGTCGTGAAATACACTACAGACGTTGAGAAGAAATCAGTTGTAGCTCCTGAAACAGCCATGGTAGATTTATATTATCGACTGTCATATTCAAATTTCAAGTTCGATTCGCTACTCACTGACAACGACGCTGTAAGACTCAGACTCGACATGGTGATTGTAACGACAGTTGAAGCAGTCGTCGCGGAGAATGATGGTGTTGGTAGAGTTGCAGTTACTGGGGAATAGCTGTTCGTGTACACTGCGTAGGGAATAACTGCAACAGCACCTAGTGTTCCTGTCGACGACCCTGTCTTGATTATCACAGATGTCATGGTATTCACCGTGGATGGATTGTAGATTCCTTGGATGTTGATATTGGGAGAGTTTGAACTGCTGTAGAGGATTCTGATTTTGGAAGGAATAAGCAAAGCAGCAACACCATAGAATAAGCGATATTTGACAGAGGCTCCAAGAGTAGTTCCTTTGTCAAAGCAGTTAAACGATAGCCCATTTGTGAGTGCTGATCCTAACAGTTAATCGAATAGTGTTGTAGTACTTGCACCGGAATCTGCAACTAGTGGGAATTCGATATCCATAAAATAATATGAACTTGGCGCAGTGAATTGCACGTTCATTAGCGTAGACTTGCTGATTGATCCGTCTTTATTGGTAAACGACAAAGAAGTAGCTGCGGAGGCAAACATATTCATTTTGATGGAATCCGTGGAAGATATCGTTGGGACACTTGTGTCTTGCACATATTTTTTCGCTGTTCTGTCGATGACAAAATAATATGCCATTGCAGTAGAAGGGAGATTCCAGAAGTATCTAGTCGAAGAAGATATCTCTACACGCAAGACAGAGATGTCATAAACTGTATTAATGGCGAATGCGAATTCTTAGATGACTAGATATGTATCGGTGAGTTTCTAGAAATGGCATATTTTAGCGCGAGATTTGGAATTCGTAGCAGCTACTTTGACGTTGCATTTGAGTCGCTAGCGATTGGTGTACATCGTAGATATGTCAATAGCAGACGGGAAGGTGATCATGAGTTGATCGCTAGTTGTGGTAAATGCAGTTTTGAGCTTGATGCGGAATGTGAGCATCTCATTGCTGCCAACTAGCGTGTTGTATCGGATGTAGTTTAAAGACCCAAGAGATAGGATAGTTGATGTAGTCAGCATGGTGTTGGATGTTAATGTGACTGACGATGAAGTTTTGTCAATGATAGTGAAGATAGCATTGAGTGTGGAGATTTTTACGATTTAAGATGGCATTGTGGAGAAGAATATCTTGAGTTTGACAGAGCTCGAGGTGAATGTACCGAAATCTAATTGAAAAAATAATCATTATTTTGGGGAGAAAAATAGATCTAAATATGCTTACTTTGAATGACAAGATATTTAGTGGATATTGTTGAAACTGGGTTGGCAGATAGGTTACTGATGTCGATGAATTACACATTGAATGTAGCAGCTGACATATCTGTGTCGAATTCAATAATTATTCTCGATCCGGTAGAGAGAGTCGTAGAAGTCGAGAATTAAAGAAGTATCGTGTATTTCTCGACAATTGCAGCAGTTGCAATCGAAATCGTACCAGCTGAAGGATTCGAAATGCTCGATGACCATGTTACAGAGTTTTATTCTATCGGGAAGTTATTGCAAGAAGATTGCATGGATACTATCTGTGGGATTGCGCTAACATCCAAGAATCCAAATTGAATACTGTAGCTACCAGCAGCCATCTAAGTAAACCCAGAAATCGTTATTGTCGACCCTGAGAGACTAATTATCGGTGTGCCATTGAATTAGCTGCTTACTATGGAGTACACGAAGTTTCCAGTTGATGGAGAGGAGCTTAATGTTATTGTGAGAATGCCATTTGTAGGAACGATGTAGTTGACTGTGAAATCGAGTTCAATCGCATGATCAGTGATTTATTGTCCAGTTGGTGATGTGAACTAATCCGATGCTGATTAGGGTAGTGTGCTGGCAGCAGTGAAGCTGTTGTATTAGAATAATACAGCAGAAGAGGTAACACCTAGAGATATGAATATTATGTCAGATGATGTAATCACCACTGTAGGATTTGGGAAATTCGTTAAGGTCATGTCCAGTGTCGTTGTTGGTGTGCCAGACAATGTGCACGATACATACACGGAATCACTAGAAACTGTGCAAGAACCGATGCTAGTGCCATTATCAGTGACTGTAGCTGTTCCAGCAGTTAACGAAGCAAATCCATTTACTGGCATGCTATTGTAGAACAAGATGATCTTCGAACCACTCACATAGCTGGAATGGATTGTATGCGATAAGACAATCGTTGGTTCGTAGTCTTGGATGTTTGTAGTTGTGTACGCGGACAGGACAATTGATTGAGTGCTGACTGTTGGAGATGTTAAGCTGACTGTTGACAACGTTGATGTGTATTTCGCATATGAATTCGTTGTGTCAACTGCGATGAATTTCAGTGAAGCTAATGACGATGCAGTGGAGTATTCCTTGATATTGTAGATTGTGATTGTCCTCGAAGTACTAGCAGAAATATCGCTCAGATTAACGATAATAATCACTGGGGAAGCGACTGTGATGCCATAGTATGTCCCAGCAGGTTAAAGCTAGCAGGCAATGGAGTCTGTGGAGGACTAGCAAGGTAAAGAATATCCAGTTCTCGCAGCTGTTGGCGCAGTCGCTGATGTCAAAACGAGGAAATATACTGTGCTCGCTCCAGTAATTGCACCGGGTGGAGTGAACGCAATCTGCATTGCTAAAGGGCCTGATTTAGCTGAATGTACAGGGAGTGTTAGCGTTGCTGAGGTAAACGCAGTGATTTAGGTAATCGTACCAGTATACGCTGTTTAGGCTACATACCCGACAATTACATAGGAATAGATTACCGCTGATGCTGGTAACACACTTGGGTTGGAAACATTGTCGATTTGAAGGTTTTAAGAGCCAGAATTGATAGTATCCACTAAGCGAATAATGAAGATATTCCCGATGGCTGTGTATTCTGTTGTAGCATACACTGAGCTTAGAGTGAACGTAGCAGCGGAGAGATCATATCCAATAGGAAATTTGACAACAACTCGATCGTTCGTAGCACTGAAGGAGTTGGTAGTACTACCTAGATTCACAGATTAATACAAATACGATCCTGTGGTAGGTTAGGTGACTGTTCCGACAAGAGAAGTCGCAGTTGCTGTGTATGGAGTGAGGATGTCTTCAAAGACAAACGCTTCAAGTAGAACACCAGCTTTTGTGACAGTGTAGATTTCAATTGGAATCATCCCTGTGGAGGTAGACCCTGCTGGGAGCAGGATGTCGTTGAGAAGAAGAGCGAATGCGCTATTTAACCCCGCACTCATTCGCAATGAAACCATGACTTTTTTGAAATTCGATTCGATGATACAGCCGAATGTCGTTGTGCTGAGTGGTTTTTAAGAGCAACTCACAGGTGATCCAGGTGATAATCCAGTTTTACCTAAATAATCGTTGAATAGACTTGTCACCCCGTCATCGGCGTATTTCGGAAAGGCTATGACTAATCTCCCGTCGACAGGGATTGCAACAGATGTTTGGATTTTGACGATGATGTCGATTGCTGTGCTAGCGTTTTCAAAAGTTGTCTCAAGTGTCGCGAGTGTATTGAAATTCGCAGTGGGGTAGATTGTAAAGTATACTCTTGTCCGAGGAGTTAGACTAGCTGAGTTAGCTACTTCAAAGTAGGATTCACCAGAACTGGAGAAGTAGAGTCCTTGATAAGGGCCGTTCTGCACGGTCACGTAAACTTTATAAGTAGTTGCTGCTGCTAGGGTGTTATCTGCAGGTCCGTAGATTTAGATTGTTAGAGGGGATGACGAAGTGACCATGCAGACAGCTGATTCGAAAACTGTGTTGGTAGTAGTCGTGAATCCGCATGCTAGGTATGTTTAGGATTATGCTGTAACATCGGAATTGGGGAATGTTAAATAGATATATGAACTCTCCGTCAATGCAATTCCTGGTTGCAAATAGAAATTAAATTCCCCGTAGGTGCCTGTGCGGATAAATTGATTGTATTATGAGAGATGCTTCGCGTAGACGAGGGATTCGTACGCAGAAATATCAGGGCCTGTCGCAGTGAAGCTCAAGAGTTTTTGAGTCCTTGCAGTATCTTGGTAGATTTAGACAGTGAAAGTAGGGGAAGTCACAGCAGAACTTGGGTTTGTTGCGTAGCCTTCGAGCTGAATGGTAGCGCCTGAGGAGATATCTCCAAAATTGCTTGCTGAGAAGGCGTTAATTGATGATGTGTAGACACAAGTTATATAGTCAGAAGCAGCGGCTATAGGGTAAAGCAATGTGTCTTAGCAAAAACTCTACGGGACATAACTAGTCGATGGGAAGATGAAATCGATAACACCTTAACCGCTTGAGAGAGAAATTGGGAGTTTCAGCTGGAAGAGATATCTTGTGATTTGACTCTTAGGGATCTATGTTAAAGATAAGAGGAAAGACAAAGGTATTCAGAAAAGATTATTGATAACATATAAAATATGGGTAATGATAGTATCAGGAATAAGTTAGTTATGTAAGTATTTTTATGTTACTTTGGTTGTGTCGGGGTAATCAGGTGCAGTGACTTTGAAATCTCCCGAAGAAGGGCTGATTGGTGTGACTGCTGCAAGAGGGAGGAAATATCGTTTGTCGACGATGACTCTGTTTTTCACTGTTAGTCCAACTAAGCTGATTGTTGTGGAGGAAATTTTAGCGTTTTCTAAGCCTTGGATTGTTAACGATACAGTTGATCCAACTGCTTGATTCGAAGCGTATTTCCAGACCACCCAATTCCATCCTTAAAGCGCTCTGCAAGTACCAACGTTGCAAGAGACTGTGAGAGGTTAGATGTTGAATGCTGCGGTAGGGAATTCTACAATGAAATAATCATAGTATTGAGATCCTGTCTTAGCTGCTGCGACTTGCTGTGTCCATGTGAGATCGTAATTGATGT
>Ga0302272_1000814_pt1 | contig 14114 bp, 9 predicted proteins | sample III_Bog_N1_2_FD_198772 | JGI IMG/M metagenome (GOLD analysis project Ga0302272, IMG submission 198772) | Peat permafrost microbial communities from Stordalen Mire near Abisko, Sweden - III_Bog_N1_2 | ecosystem: Environmental > Terrestrial > Soil > Wetlands > Peat | place: Sweden: Abisko...
GATATCACCCAAGGCAACTGTATACGAGCCCGCGTTCAGGTGTTCCTGCAAAACGGTGCGCAAGCGTTGACCCGCAAGGCTATAGATCTGCACACGCACAAGCCCTGATTGCACAAGGCTTACTTGCACAGAACCGTTCTGCAAGGAAATGGCTTCATTCGACGGAGTACCAGCATGTATGCTTGTTGTTGGCGCACTCGCGATAAACGAACCCGTGACAGGCTTGACGAAAGCGGCCTCGCTTGAAGTCGTTGTTTGGCTGATACTCCAATTCCCTGAGGCATCGGAAGTGGCGCTCAAGCCCAGATCCTTGAGCGTGAGGACAACCCCCGCCAGGCCTGCACCAGAAGCGTCCGTGACCTTGCCCGAAAGTTTGACCTCTGTGTCAGCAGCGGCAAAAAGCATGGCAGAGGTTAAAGCCACCCATAAAACCACAGGACGGAACGAAGGAATACGATGACGCATGGAGTCCTCCAAATACAAGATTCTGGAAGCGAAACGTAGACGTTCAAGTCCTTTCAGGCTTGCAAATAACGCTGTGAAAACTGTGAAAACAAAAACAGCCCTTTCTGCTCAAATTTTGCCTGTCTGTGCAGAAATGCAAAGGGCAATTTGATAGGACAGGGCCTTTGACGTGCGACTGCAAAAGGGTTTTAGTATCATTCCAAGCGATGTTTGCGCTTCGTTTGATTTCCTTGTTTTGCACTCTCATTCTTTTTTCCTGCACAAGAGGGAACGAGTCTGCGGATACAAGCGTAGCCCCAATCCATGGATGGACCTTCTTTTGGGAAACCGACCCAGTTGGTGTTCCCGTTGAATCGCTCTCCGCTTGGAACCATATTGCCATGCCCGATGGACGTCTTTTGCCGGACACGGGTTACGCCATGTTTCGCAAGGTTCTCCATGTCGATACATCCCTAATCAAAGAGATCGCGTTCTCCCTGAAGGAAACTCATAGTGCCTATCGTTTTAAGGTAAATGGGCATGTGCTTTTTTCGAATGGGACGGTCGGCCATTCGGTTGCAAGCGAGATACCACAAAGCGATTTCCGCAGAGCTTCGCTTCCGCTTCAAGACAGCACCGTTCTGCTTGAACTCGAAATATCCAACTACCATTACATCAACGGCGGTGCACCTTACCCACTGATGGTCGGTTCGCCCACAAAGATTGCCCAGCGCGATTCCCTGCAATTGCTTCTGCAAGGAATTTCCTTAGGGGTAATGTTGCTGTTCTTTCTCTATTATTTCGTGGCGTTCCTAGAGAACCGCAAAGAAACTTCATTTCTCTTCTTTGCCTTGTGCTGCTTGACTTGGGCAGGTCTAGTCATGCTCCGCAGTGGAGATTTGCGCATTATTTATCTGCTCTTTCCCCACATGAGTTTCCGTTGCGTACAAACGTTTTTTATGCTGCTATTCATTGCCATGCCACCCTTGTCGGGGTATTTCTGTCGCAGCCTTTATCCTTACCGAATTCAGATTATTTCCAATAACATCAATGTGGTTCTTGCGGTGCTGATGGGTGTGGGAGTCATGCTATTTTCCTTGCATGAGATCGCCCGCATCTTTGAATTGTATATGCTGACGAGCCTTTTCTTTTTTATTCCGTCTTTGCTTGCGCTCCTTGCCGCAATGCACAAGAAAATGATGGGCGCAGGTATTTATTTTGCCGGCCATATGACCTTCACGGCAACATGCCTATACGATACGTTTGCCCATATGCAGCACAACTATTCCGTTCCGCCCGTGACCGCTTATGGCGCCTTGATTTTACTGCTCTCCCAAGCGATTCTACTTTCACGCCGCATGGCTCATATCGCCCATGACAACGAATTATTGCTAAGCGATGTCCGCAATCAGAATGTAGAGTTGAAACGACTGTCCCAGGTCAAGGACGATTTTCTAGCGAACACCACCCATGAGTTGCGCACCCCGTTGCATGGCATTACTGGGATAGCAGAAAGCATTATCGATCACCCCGAAAGCAACAACCCCGCTTTTGTGCGCGAGAACGCCAATCTGATTTTATCTAGTGCCCGCAGGCTAGCCTCCTTGGTCAATGACATCTTGGATTTTTCCAAATTACGTCACAACAATCTGAGCATAAACCCCCAGGCCGTGCACTTAGGGCCTTTACTTGCAATGCAGATGCGCAGCTTGGAACCATTAGTCAAGCGAAAAGGTCTTACGCTGCGAGCCGATATTCCACAAGACCTGCCAGCCCTTTGGGTCGACGAAGATCGCCTTGCACAAATTCTGCTGAACCTGCTAGGCAATGCGGTAAAGTTCACCGATCATGGCGAAATCGTGGTACAGGCTTTTCGTCAAGAAGAGCTCATTCGCATTGCAGTAACCGATACGGGCATTGGCATTCCCTCTTCAAAATTGGCGAGTATCTTTGAGGCCTTTGAGCAGGTGGAACGCCCTGGCAAAACCCGCGGTGGCACAGGGCTTGGCCTTTCCATTACGAAGCGACTCGTTGAGTTGCACCAAGGGCGCATGGAAGTGGCTTCTGTACTTGGCACTGGCAGCACCTTTACCATTTTTCTTCCCAAGGCCTCGGAAGAACCAGCGCCGCAAGCCCATTTGGACCAAGGCCAAGCGCCTTCACCACACTCCGTTGCTGCAACATTATTGAGTCACACTGTCAATAAATCGGTCGTCCCAACCACCATACTCGCCATCGATGACGAGCCCACCAATCTGCAAATTCTATGCAACTATCTGGAGCCCCAAGGGTTCAAACTGGTTTGCGCAGAACATGGATTGAATGCGTTGGAATTAATCGAAATACACCGTCCGGCCTTGATTTTACTGGACATTATGATGCCGGTGCAAAATGGCTATGAGGTCTGCGCCTCCATTCGCAAATATTTTCGTGCCGAGGATCTTCCCATTATTTTTGTCACCGCTCGCACACGCATGGACGATCTGATGCAAGGGTTCGCTGCTGGGGCTAATGATTATGTGGTGAAACCGTTTTTCCGTGCTGAATTATTGAATCGCATCCAATTGCATTTGCGCAACCATTCGGCCATAGAGTCGCAAGCATCTCCTCATGTTCTCGCAAGCCAAATCATGCAATTGGCAATTCAACTTTGGGAAAAAAGTACGCGCACACCTAAAGCTGATTTTGCAGAACAGTCTGGCCTTTGGAAGGTGCAAACAGATACCAACGGTTGGCGCCGTACACAAACCTTGGACAAGTACCTTGATCCCAACCGCATTCCAAGCCAGCCCAGATGGCAGAAGGTGCTGGAGTCATCTCGTTATGTACTTGAGCTTGCAGAGAAGACCGGCGTAAGCTCCGATATGCCTCAGAAACTTCAAGCTATGACCAATGACTTGAGGAAAATGGGGCTATCCGAAGCGCCTTAGGGTCTCGCCATTCATCCCACCCATTGACCATTCAACCACGCAGGTTCACTCTTGAGGCGAATGCTTGTGCAGACAAGGTATGATTCTCGTATAATTGATACAAAGTCTCAAACAAGGAGTTCCTATGCCAGTTGTTGATCTCAAGGGTTACCAAAAAATGCTCGCCCATGCGAAGAAGAACCACTTCGCCTTGCCAGCTGTAAATGTGACTAGCACAGAGACGGCCAATGCAGTGTTGCTTGGACTCAAGAACGCGAAGAGTGATGGAATCATTCAGGTGTCCACGGGTGGTGGTGAATTCGCAAGCGGCCAAGGCGTGAAAGATAAGGCGCTAGGTGCGATTGCCATTGCGCAACATGTGCATTTGGTGGCGGAGCGCTATGACATCAATGTGGCGCTTCATACCGATCATTGCCACCCAAAATTCTTGGATTCTTTTTTAGTGCCGCTGGTTGCAGAGACAGAGCGCCGTAGGTCTCTTGGGCTCCCCAATCTTTTTAACAGCCACATGTTCGATGGTTCTGAATTAGGCCTCAAGGAGAATTTGGAAAAGTCGATTGCGCTGCTTACGCGCATGGTCAAAAGCGATTTGATTCTCGAAGTCGAAATCGGTGTGGTGGGTGGTGAAGAAGATGGCCACGACACTTCGGGTGCCTCGCATGACAAGCTCTACACGAGCCCAGAAGACATGGTGGCTACGCACAAAGCGCTGAAGGATATTGGTGCGTATTTGCTTGCGGCCACCTTCGGAAACGTGCATGGCGTGTACAAGCCTGGCAATGTGAAATTGAAGCCCACGATTTTGCGTGATGGGCAAGCGGCAATTGCAAAGGCTTTTGGTGCCGATGTCTCGGCAGACCTTGTGTTCCATGGTGGTTCGGGCACCCCGCTTTCTGAAATCCGCGAGACCTTGGACTACGGCGTGGTCAAAATGAATATTGATACCGACGCGCAATATACCTTCACGCGCCCCATCGTAGAACACATGTTCAAGAACTATGATGCAGTGCTCAAGATCGATGGTGAAGTCGGCGACAAGAAGAAATACGATCCGCGGGCATACCTGAAGGCAGCTGAGACTGGAATGGCTGCCCGTGTGCAGCAAGCTTGCGAAGACTTGCGCAGTACGGGCATGAGCCTCGGCAAGATTTAAGGGAATCTTTTTTTGAAAAGGTCAGTAGCATTTGCTGCTGGCCTTTATTGTTTGTATTGAAAACCACCTGCTAGGCTGGTGGATCCTTTTTTCGCTAAACCTGAAAACGGCCAACAAGTCCCTCAAGCCGTGAAGACATATCTGTCAAGGCTTTCACACTGCTTGCAACCTTGGATATTCCCTGTTCAGAGATTGCAGCAATCTGATTAATCTGTTCAATATTCTCAGCGACTTTTCCTTGTTGCACAGAGGATTCCGCCACTCCTGCGGCAATGTCTTTGGCTGCAATACTTGCCTCACTTAATTTACGAGAGAACTCTGAGACGGCTTCCGCTTGTTGTTGCACAGAGGTTACCACTTCATGGGCAAGTTCGTCGACATGATGAATTAGTTCTTTGATTCCTCGGGCAAAGTTGGCTGATAACTTGGCGGAGCCTTGCAGGGTCTCTATTTGCTTGCTTATAGTTGTTACAGCAGTTGAGGTTTGCCTTGCAAGATCCTTTACCTCTCCAGCAACGACGGCAAAGCCTTTGCCTGCCTCACCAGCGCTGGCAGCCTCAATGGTTGCATTCAAAGCGAGAAGATTTGTTTGCGCAGCGATGCTGCTGATCAATTCGCTCACTTTCCCAATTTCAAGTGAGGCTTTTTCCATTTCTTGAATTGATTTGACGGTGTCTTCCACCCGAGCATTGGCGTCCGAGGCTGTTTTCATTTCTAGTTCACAACGTTCAAGGACGAGTGAGAATGATGCCGTGAGTTCCTCTACCGTTGCTGCCACATGGTTCACTGTTGCTGAAAATTCCTCTGATGAACTCGCCATCGCATGCATGCGATCTCGCGTTGAATCTGATGCATGGCGAACTATTTCCGCTCGAACACGAAGATCCTGAACGGTTGCAGAGATCTCTGATGAAATCGAGTTCAGAGTTATTGATTGACTCGAAAGAGTCTTGGTGTTGCCCTTGACTTCAGATACAATTTGCTGAATCTTGCTCACAAAAGTATTGAACCCAATGCCAATCTTTCCAATCTCATCATGCGTACGCACTTCAATGCGTACCGTGAGGTCTCCATTCCCTTCTGCAATTCCATGCAAAGATTCATGAACGCGTTGTAATGGTGCAAGTAACTTGCGCAACAGTTGTGTCGCCAAGATGCCCAAACCAACTAGGAGTAATAACGTGAGTCCAAAGACACTCCGAAGCATTTCCGTATTTGCTGCATTCAAACTTTTTCGGATGGTCTCCACCTTTGCTTCAACATCGTCAACGTAAACCCCGCAGCCAATCATCCAATTCCAAGGGGTATAGCCCAAGCTCGCACTCAATTTTGGATAAAGGCCACTCTGCCCTGGTTTAATGTAAGAGTATGCCACGTAATCATTCTTTCCTGATTTCGCAACATCGATCATTTGCTTTACATAGTCGACACCGTTGGTATCCCTCTTCTCGTACAAATTCTTTCCAGTCACCTCGGGTTTAGGGGGTATCTGGATCACGACACCAGAGAAGTCGTAAATGAAGAGATAGCCTCCGTTGTCCCAGCTCATGTCCTTAAGGATCTTCAACGCTGAATCCTGATAAGCCTTGGTCATAGCTGGATTGGCTTCTGCTAAGGTGCCATAGTGGCGAATGACCGAAAGCCCGATCTGAGCTTCCTCATGCAACCGTTGCTTGGTTTGGTCCATCAGTTCCGCGCGGTGCCCATCCAGTATGCGTGCTTGGTTCTCTGAAATGAAATGAAACACAACTCCATAGACCAGCAATGCCAGCAAAACCATGGCGCTAAGGCTCATAAGGACAATTCGTTTAACGATAGACATTGATACTCCTGGTTTTCTCCAAATTATTATACCAATAGTCCATGGTTTTTGTAAAAAATCCACAGACTCGATGGATCTATGGATTTGTGATTCAATAAGAATTACGCAAGGAACGAATGCTTCTGTCTTTCATGCACCAACATCCCGACCTTGCCCCAACCTCTTATCCCAACCTTATAGAGAGCCAACTTCGATAAAGTAAGCATAATGATATTGCCATTTGGCAACTGAGCTGCTGCTGCGGGTAAAATTCCATGATCCTGCATAAACGAGGTGCGCCAATCACAAAAAAAGCCCCGAAGAAAAATCTTCGAGGCCTTTGAGGATCGTTTTTGAATTACATCGCTACAGCGCGAACAACTTCTTCGTAGACAGCTGTCGCACAAAGGTATTCGCGGTTCATGCGAGCGATGTTCTCGACCGAAATTTCCTTCGGGCAAGCGGCTTCGCATTCGTATTGGTTTGTGCAATTGCCGAAGCCTTCGGAGTCCATTTGTTCGACCATCTTGAGCACGCGCTTAGTCGCCTCGACCTTACCCTGCGGAAGCAGTGCGAGGTGGGAAACCTTGGCGGACACAAACAGCATTGCAGATGCGTTCTTACAAGCAGCAACGCAGGCGCCGCAACCGATGCAAGCAGCTGCATCGAAGGACTTGTCTGCATCGGCCTTAGGAATCGGCAGGTTGTTTGCGTCTTGGGCATTGCCCGTGCCTACGTTGATAAAGCCACCAGCCATGATGATTCGGTCGAAAGAAGAACGATCGACAACGCAGTCACGAACGAGTGGGAACGCAGCAGCACGCCATGGCTCGACAACGATAATATCGCCATCCTTGAAGCGGCGCATGTGCAGTTGGCAGGTGGTGATTCCGTGGTCTGGACCATGGGGTTGGCCGTTGATCACGAGGGAGCACATGCCACAGATGCCTTCGCGGCAGTCGTGGTCGAAGTTCACAGCCTCTTTGCCTTCCTTGATCAACTGCTCGTTTGCGATGTCGAGCATTTCGAGGAACGACATGTCTGCAGAGACGTGCTGCACCTTGATTGTTTCGAATTTGCCCTGGGCCTTGGCATTTTTCTGGACCCAGATCTTGAGAGTAATCGTCATGTTGCCGCTCATTACTTGTAGCTCCGGGTTGCAAGGTGGACGTTATCAAAGGTGAGTTGTTCTTTATGTAGTTCTTGACGAACCTTGTCACCCTTGTACTGCCAGGCTGCGACGTAGCTGAAGTTCTGGTCGTCGCGCTTAGCCTCATTGTCTTCGGTCTGATGTTCTTCACGGAAATGACCGCCGCAAGATTCTTCGCGGTGCAAAGCATCGTAGGTCATGAGCTCACCGAACTCGAGGAAGTCCGCCAAGCGGCCAGCATGTTCGAGGTTCTGGTTGAAGTCACCATCGGAACCGAGCACGTTAACGTTCTTGTAGAACTCTTCGCGCAGTTCAGGGATTTTTTTGAGGTTTGCTTCGAGGCCGGCCTTGTTACGTGCCATGCCCACATTTTCCCACATGAGCTTGCCGAGTTCACGATGGAACTCGTTCACAGTCTTCTTACCCTTGATCTTGAGTAAGCCATCAATGCGAGCCTTCGATTCAGCCTTAGCCTGCACGAAACCTGCATGGGTTGCTGTGACTTTCTCGAGCTTGGTGCCCGCGAAGTATCCGCCGATGGTGTAAGGGATCACGAAGTAACCGTCCGCCAAGCCTTGCATTAGCGCGGAAGCGCCGAGGCGGTTTGCACCATGGTCAGAGAAGTTTGCTTCACCCATCACAAAGCAACCTGGGATGGTGGACATTAAGTTGTAATCGACCCAGAGACCACCCATAGTGTAATGGACGGCTGGGTAGATGCGCATAGGCACCTTGTACGGATTTTCATCCGTGATCTTCTCGTACATCTGGAACAGGTTGCCGTACTTGGAAGCGACAACGCCTTCGCCGAGTTCCTTGATTTGTGCGGCATCGGTAATGTGCTTACTTGCTGCAGCATTCTTGCCGTAACGGTCGATCGCTGCTGCGAAATCGAGGTACACAGCCTTCTTGGAACCGCCTACGCCCATGCCCTTGTCGCACACGAGCTTCGCATTGCGAGAAGCCACGTCGCGAGGAACCAGGTTTCCGAAGGATGGATACTTCTCTTCGAGGTAATAGAAGCGCTCGTCTTCAGGAATCTGATCTGGTGAACGAGAGTCGTCTTTCTTCTTAGGAACCCAAACGCGGCCGTCGTTGCGGAGCGACTCGGACATGAGGGTGAGCTTGGACTGGTGATCGCCTGTAACAGGGATACAGGTAGGGTGAATCTGTGTGTAGCAAGGGTTTGCGAAGTATGCACCCTTCTTATGTGCGCGCCATGCCGCGGTCACATTCGAGCCTTTAGCATTGGTCGAGAGATAGAACACGTTGCCGTAACCACCAGTGGCCAAGCAAACAGCATCCGCTTCGTGGGATTCGAGCTCGCCTGTCACCAAGTTACGAACGATGATGCCGCGAGCTTGGTCGTCGATGACCACGAGGTCGAGCATTTCGCGACGTGGGAACAGCTTCACGGAACCGAGCGAAACCTGGCGCATCATAGCTTGGTAAGCACCGATGAGCAACTGTTGACCCGTTTGCCCGCGAGCGTAGAACGTACGAGAAACCTGCGCACCACCGAAGGAGCGGTTGTCGAGCATTCCACCGTATTCACGAGCGAATGGAACGCCGGTTGCTACAGATTGGTCGATGATCAAGTTAGAGCATTCTGCGAGGCGATGCACGTTTGCTTCGCGAGCGCGGAAGTCACCGCCCTTGACTGTATCGTAGAAAAGACGATGCACAGAGTCACCATCGTTTGGATAGTTCTTGGCTGCGTTGATGCCACCTTGTGCAGCGATGGAGTGCGCACGACGTGGGCTATCTTGGAAGCAGAACGATTTGACGTTATAACCAAGCTCACCTAAGGATGCAGCTGCGGAAGCACCAGCGAGGCCAGTACCCACAACGATCACAGTGAACTTGCGCTTGTTGGCTGGATTGACGAGCTTCAGTTCGAACTTGTGGTTCGTCCACTTTTGGTCAATCGGGCCGCCGGGAATTTTGGAATCTAGAGCCATTAGTAAGTCCTCCCGATGAGAAAGCATGCGATGGCTTCGAGAGTGAAGCCAACGGAAACGATGGTGGCATAAGCGATAGAGCCGAGAGAAATGATCTTGTTCCAGCGCTGGTGGTTAATGCCCATGGTCTGGAACGCAGAACCAATCGCATGGATCAAATGCAAGCAGAGAATGCCCATGGAAATGACGTAGATGACAGCAAAAACTGGTTGGCCAAAAGATTCGACGGTGGTTCTGAACATATCGCGGACTGGTTCACCATTGTAGGCAACAGGGAAACCTTCCAAAGAAAGAGTGCCAGTTGGAGAAACGTTCTCTGGTAATGCATTCAAGCCATTCGCCAAGGTGTGTGTGTAGAGGTAATGTGGGCCGAACTTGATGGTCATAAGATGGAACACGAGGTAGCCGAGAATCCAGATTCCCGAATAGATCATGAAGAAGGATGCAAAGGAGCGCTTGCCCTTCTTGGCATCGAAACCGTAGGCCACTGGACGAGCCTTGCGGTTTTCAAGTGTAAGAGTTGCAGCGAGGTAGAAATGAACCAGTAGCGCACCCGTCATCACAAGTTCCATCCCATAGATGAAAATCTTGTTGTGCGTCAGCAGCCAACTGTATGTGTTGTAGCCGAGGGCCACGTGATCCTTTATGCTTGGGTCAATAACTGCCCCCAGCAAGGGCAGATTGCCCACCATGTGCCCAAGAATCCACACGGCGATTAGCGCGCCAGTGGCTCCCATGATCTGCTTCCTTCCGATGGAGGAAGTCAGGTATTTGACGATCCAGTTCATTGTTACCTCTTGTGAAATGAAGCTTTAACGTTCGCTTGTGCGGAATTGTGCGCCCGCGCGAAATTCGGGAGCTAGATAGGAAACGAGTTCACTATTCTGAAACCAGAAAGCGACCTCGCGCGCAGCACTTTCCGGACTGTCGGAAGAGTGCACCACGTTCTCGGTGATAGTTGATGCAAAGTCATGTCGAAGTGTGCCAGGCTCAGCCTTGGCAGGGTTGGTGGCGCCATTGATTGCACGCACCTTGGCTACAGCATTTTCGCCACCGAGGGCAAGCAATACGCAAGGCCCCGAGGTCATAAATTCAAGCAGGCTAGCAAAAAATGGTTTGTCTTTATGTTCAGCATAAAAGCCTTCAAGATCCGCGCGAGTCATTTGCTTGATCTTGATTCCACGAATGGAGAGACGTGCTGTCTCATAACGCTCAAGAATCCGACCCGTGAGACCGGCTTTAACGCCATTTGGTTTGACCATTGCGAATGTGAGTTCCATAGTTTGCCTCGGCGCAAAAACTAAGAAAATTTTGGGCAAAATGGACGGATAAAGCGCAAATGACAGCGACAGACGGCTTTCCTGAAACCTGAAAAAACCCCAAGCTTTAAGCGAGGGGTTTTCTGCAGAAAAAAGAAAGGCTTAGAATTACTTTCCGGTAGGCTTTTTTGCCTGCAAGGAATCTTGTTTTGCGATGCTATCCAACAGCGCTGGCGCGAGCTTTCCGCCGGACTTGATATTGCGAATCATCCAGTCTGCATCTTCCGAAAGGTCGGATTTCGGATACTTTGTCTGCAATTCTTGGAATGCATCGAGAGCAAGAGAGTCCTTTTTCAAATTTTCCGAAAGAATGAATCCCTTCATAAACAAGGCTTTGTAGACTTCAGGATGCTTGGGCCATTGGGCGAGCAAGGCTTTGTATTCCTCCAACGCTTGGTTGAAATTTTCTTCTTCGCTAAAGGTCTGTGCAGTCAACAAAGATGCTCTGAACGCTGATGTATCTGTGGAGAAAGCATCGCGCACTACTTGGAACATGGCGCGGGCATCGGCGAGCTGGCGATGTTCGTACTGTGTCTTTCCCATATTCAAAATGCTTACCGCTGAAGACATTTGCGAAGATGCGTATTTGGGATCAAGGACTTCGACATTTAATTCACGCTTTAAGCGGAAGCGCAAACGGATTTGGGCACCACGCTGTTCTGCATCGCGGATATTGCGGAAGATCGCCACTTTCGCTTCTTGCCATGTTTTCGTATTTGGATAGCGCTCGGGGTGGAGAGCATATTCACGAATATATGGCGCATCAGGAATGTCGAGCCAGAGTGCCGCTTCATAGGTGGAACGCTCGAAAGTCTTTCCATCGAACAGCTTTTCGGGATTAGAGATGAAGGCCTTACGTAACGTTTCCAGATCATAGCCCAAGGTGCGATTCTGAATCGAGTCGCGATATATTGTTGCCCATGCATCTGCCGAGCGCAGGTTGCAAATTGCTTTGAACTCGCGAGATTTATCGAGCCCTAAGTCAAGCGCAGCATGGGAATACAGCGCCCAATCCTTCAAGAACGAAAGTAATTTTTCACGAGGGTACATGCGTTGCTGGTTCGGTGGAACCTCTTCGCGCAGCTTCAGCACGTCGACTTCACGGATGGCTGGAATTCCATTTAAAGTCACGAGAACAAAATTGGAATCGAGTGGAGAATCAGGGCTGCTCTTGATTTGGTCGAGCACTTGTTTCTGAGCGCGTTCGTATGACATCACTTGTGGCGCAATGGATTCAAGCAGCCAGAACACCTCGAACTTTTTGGAATCTGGAGCAACGATAACCGGTGTCATAGAACCTTGTTTTTGGTTCTCTAACTTGGAAAATAGTTCAGGCATCATTCCAAGGCCGCTTGGTAAGCAATGCGCAACCTTCACCAAGCCAAGATCGCCGCCCTTGTCGCGGGTAATTAAATTCTCGCTTGCTGTTTTCGCTTTTGCGCGGAACTCGTCTTCGGTCTTTACGTTTGCAACCAAGGCCGCAAGCTTTGCGGAGTCCGAACCTTCAATGTGCAGCAGCTTATATGTCTTCTGGGTTAAATATTCACCCTTGTGCTTTTCGTAGAAGGCATGCTGATCTGCAGGAGGAATTGGCGAATCAACAAACTTCAATGCGTTCTTTAAGCTGTCCCCAATCATTTTGCCCAGCTTCTGCTTGTACTCTCCCAGCCAATAGGATTTGACTCGAGCGCCCACAGATTGCATGGTTGGTTCAGACATGGTCTTAAGATCAAACACAACAATTGCAGCAAACATCTTGGTTGAATCTGTTGAAACATGTTGCACAAAAGGCAAAACGTTAGAGATTGACCCTATCGCAAGCTTTGTTTTTCCAAAAATCAGGTCGAAGGCGGGAACGATTTCTCGTAAATCATTAGATCCGCGAGCCGCGTAGATCCAACCAACATGGCCTTTGCGAGCAACGAGGCTAGAGTCGTCATTGTGAGTTGTTGCTAAAGAATCGAACTTAGCGCCATTCCGATATGCTTCAATCACTTTTACGAGTGCAAGAGAATCTTTTGCTTTGATTACACCAACATTCGCACTATCCGATGTTTTGAATTGCGCTTTATTCTTTTCGAAATAATCCTCGATTACTTTTGCTTGTTCACTCAAAGTCATGCGAACCGCAACAGAATCTTTCCAAGCTTCGAAGTTTGGCTTGGCCTTGGTCAGGGAATCGATCGGAAATTCTTTTTCGTGCTTGCGGAACCACACATAGAGTTGGTCGTCGGTATGACCATAATTTTCAGTCACATAATATTGCTGGAAGGTATGTGCTAAATCGCGTTGACGCAAAGTAGCAAGGCGACTCTCTACGTCTTTGGCAGAGCCAGGCAAAGCGCGCTTAGCCGCTTCTGCAAAGATGCGCGAATCCAAAAGGCTTGCGAAAACCTGAGTGGCCGCGGTAGAATCGTTACGACGTTCGGGAGGAATGGTTGCCAGAGCTAAATCAAGCTCGGACTGCATGAGCGTCGTGCCGCCAACACGAGCAAGCACCTCATCGTTACGTGCGCCCACGTTGCAACCAACCAACAACAAAAGGACAGATCCTGCAAACGCTGCAGCAAGCTTCTTCATGCCAATACTCCTATTTCCAGAAACATGGTGGGCAATTTCAAAAAAATCAAAGCCACCGACAAGTGTACAAAATGAGATCCCTGCGCTTAGTTTAGGGAATTCAGTGCGTCCTCGATATCGTCGTAAATATCCAGGAGGGTATTGGCACCAATGATTTCAATAATCTCGAAAACATTGTCATTGACCTTGGCGATCTTAAAATTCCACTTGTTCACCTTAGCGGTCTTCGAAATGTGCAGCAGGATTCCAAGACCCGTACTGTTCACGTAGCGCAGCTTGCTAAAATCCGCGACGATATTGGCAACACCTTCGCCATAAATGGAGTTTACCTTATCGAGGGTTGACTCCACATTGGTGGAATCCAAATCTCCGTCGAACTCGACGATGCGAGTGTTCGCGCGGCCTTCGACTTCTTTGACTTCAAGCTTGATTTGCTTACTTTCCATTTAATCCTCGCGCACTTTGGTCACATGGACCGTGGTTCCCCCAGTATCGATATCTAACCGGAGTTCACTAGACAGCATCTTGACAAGCGCAAGCCCGCGCCCGCGAATAGACTCATCGTCTACCACAGGATTTTCAAACTTTTGTTTGACACGCTGGGTGAGCGCTGGATCTAAATTTCGAGTCAGGTTGCGAACCGCGATTTCCACTTTCTCGCGATCCAAGCTGAACTCAATATAAAATTTCCGTTGTTCATGATCGCCATGTTCAATAGCATTGTTTGCAAGCTCATCCACAATCGTCTCAATGCGAAAAGCATCCTTACGGTTGTA
>Ga0302272_1000822_pt1 | contig 14059 bp, 11 predicted proteins | sample III_Bog_N1_2_FD_198772 | JGI IMG/M metagenome (GOLD analysis project Ga0302272, IMG submission 198772) | Peat permafrost microbial communities from Stordalen Mire near Abisko, Sweden - III_Bog_N1_2 | ecosystem: Environmental > Terrestrial > Soil > Wetlands > Peat | place: Sweden: Abisko...
CAAATACTGGTAAAGACGTAATGACAGGTTGGGGTTGGGAATCAACTCATTGGTTTTGGCATACTAACTGGCTAATCTTTGAGATATGGTTACTTGTATTCATCATGTTGATGATGGTTGTAGTATCTTTTTTCACTCCAAAGCCAACTGCTCAACAAATAGAAGCTATTACTTTCAATGGTGACTATAAAACACTTATCAAAAATAGCTGGGGCAAGTGGGATATTATTGCATCGCTTGGTGTAGTAGCTATTTGTGCTGCATTCTACTGGTATTTCTGGTAATTAAATTATCGTTTTTTTATAAGCTTTCGGGGCTGACTATTTATTTAGTTAGCCCCGATCTTTTTTTTTCCTGTATGAACCCCCAATTTAGGTGCACCATACCGGATTATTTGTAGTATTCTTATTTTTACTCGCATTATAATAGATTTAAAATTTAGCTTCAGTTACAACATTGAAATCAAGTCAATTAAAATTATTTTGTATTTTTGTCATATCGAAGTAACTTACTATACTATGTATTTTCTTAAAAAAACACTTTCAATATTTATTACCATTTGTTTTGTTGGCTGTTCACTCTCCCCTGAAGAGTTGAAAACGGCTGAGCGGCTTATGGAGATATCTCCCGATTCGGCCCTGCAGATATTGAAAAGGATAAAACGGATGGAGCTGGTCAGATCATCCGACAAAGCATTATATGCCTTGTTGATGAGTCAAGCATTGGATAAAAACGATATTAAAGTAGAGTCTGATTCATTGATCAGTATTGCTACCGATTATTTTGATGAGAACGATCCAATACATGCAGGTTACGCATGGTTCTATATGGCTCGTTGTGCAAACAATAGGGGCAATGCAAATGTACAGGCAGATGCATTATTAAAAGCGCAAGAATTTGCTGAAAGAACAAAGGACAATAAACTTAAAGGATTAATATACGGTGAAAAAGCAAATTTATATACGAAACAGAATGAGATGGATAGTCTGCTTATCTACCGAAAATTATCTCTACACATTTTTAATAAAATCAATGATAAATACAATTCAATAATAACCTTATTGAATATTGGTCATATCTATCTTAACTCTCACCGACTGGACAGTACACTAACCTACTATACTGCAGCTGATAAACTTTCGCAATCAGTTTCTGATATACTGCTTACATCAACAGTAGACAGAAGTTTAAGTATGGTTTATTTTCAGAAAGCGGATTATAAAACGGCACTACGCTACCTAAACAATGCTCCATTGACTGACATTAGTGTTTACGATAGTAATATTTATTATTTAAAAGCAATGATATTTTTACAGATGAATGAACTGGACTCTGCCAATATTTATCTGTCCAGGGTAAAGCAACCCTCCGAAGTAACTCCCGATTACTATCATCTTTGGCTGACATTATATGAGAAAAAAGGCGAGCTTAATAAAGCACTTCATTATGCTACTCGAATTATAGAAACAAAAGATTCCTTGTACCAACGAAAATTGTGGGTTAGTTTTGCCGGACTCGAAAAAAAATACAAATATCAGAGTTTGCAAGTATCTAATCAACAGCTTATAATCAAAGACAAACAAAAGAGTATCATTTTATTATTTATCCTTTTCCTATCTAGTATTGGGATAACGTTGGTTTTAATCTGGAGAAACAGGGTGAAGTCTCATCGCTTGAAAGTACAAAAACAATTGCTCGAACATGAGATGAATCTGTTGGATAAAGAAAAAGTGAATACTCAACTGCTGGAAACGCAGGTGAAAATGCAAAACATTCTGTTACTAAATGTGGAGCAATATCGAAAGCACTCCATAAAACGACCATCCTCTGCTGATAGACGAGATAGTGTTATTAGTCCTATACTTAACATTACCTTCCACGAAGAATTAATTGCCTGTATGGATATAGAGTATAATAATATATCAAAGAGACTTTTAAGCCGATTCCCCGAATTGACCGAACGTGATATATTAATTTGTTGCTTGCTATTGGCTAATTTCGACACGGGCATGATTGCTACTATTCTTGATGTGAAAATTGAGTCTGTTACAAAACACCGCTATAGGCTAAGAACAAAACTGGGAATGCCAAATTCAGACAACTTGCTGGAGTTTTTACGCTCCTTTTGACGTTTAAATACTATCACTTTTTTATGTTTTCTAAACGGTATTTACCCTGTCCATACAGGTTGATTTTATTCGGCGCCCAATTTGCTGATATATAGGATTATAATCCATTATGTAAAAGTTAATGTCCATATAATAAATCCTCATGATTTCGCATCATGAGGATTTTTTTTATGTTTATTTGTGACGGTAATTCACATAAAAAAATGGATATATGAAAAGAAAATTTTATAGAGTCATCGTCATTACATTAATCTTGGCGATAAATATTTTTAGCGTAAGTGCAATCAATCTTATGCCAACCAATGGATCGGATGGTCCTGTTATCACACCACCATTAAAAATCTCAAATGTTTTATTGCCCTAACAACCTAAGTTCGGGATAAGGAAATTTATATGTTTCCTATTATTCAACTATTTCAATTTGTCAATAAGGTTTAATATTGAATGGAGTCTGGATTCCTACTAAGGTTAAAACCTTATTTACTAACTTCTTCAACCTTAGCAGCAAAAAAAATTGAACTAATACAACCTTATTTTACATTTTCAAGAAGTTAGCTGATTTGGCAATACATTCTTACCTTGAGCTCAGGTTAACAATATGCCTAAAACTGCTTAATCTTATCCCTTGAAATTTATTTATTCAATAATATCTCAACGATTACATGTTTGTAAATTAATAAATCTTAGAAAAATGGCAACAACAGACAAAAACAGTGTAATTGTCGAATTGTACGATCTGACAATTACGGAACGAAAAGACGACCGCTTTGGTCGCGTGGTAACCACTAAATCTCTAAATGAAAACGATCTGATTAACACAGCAGTAGCGAGGAGAACCGATCTTAACCCTACCACCCTTAAGGCAGCTATGGATATCCTTAAGGAAATTGCTAAAGAGGAAATTGCAAATGGCGCATCGGTATCATTTGGTTTGGGGTATTACAGCCTTGCTGTAAATGGAGTATTCATTGGTGATAATGCAAAATGGGATACCACAAAACACAATCTGTCCATACGGGTAACACCTACGGCCGATCTCCGTGAAGCTATAAAGACAGCTGCGGTAACTGTGCGTAGCATGGCAGAAGTGGGAACCGTCATTAATTCGGTTACCGATGTGACATCAGGCGAGGTAAACAGCAAACTAACGCCCGGAGGTGGAGTAAATCTTACCGGTAGTAAAATTAAAATTCAAGGTGAAGACCCAACGGTAGGCATTAACCTCATCAACCAGGCAACCAGTGAAGTAACCACTATTGCGCTAACTTCTATTTTGGTAAACGATCCTTCGAAGATTAGCTTTATTGTACCTGCATCATTAGCTGTAGGCGACTATAAATTGAGTATAACAACACAGTTCTCGTCGCCAAGTGCTTTATTGAAAGCGCCTCGTACAAGCCTGTTCGACTACATTCTGACAGTCTGATTACATTCAAAGAGGGTGTATAAAAAGAAAAGAGAACGCAAATTACGCAAAAACCGCAAATCGACACAAAATATAAATTGCTGATATATTTGTATTTATAAAAATGAGATTTGCGAAAATTTGTGCTATTTGCGTAATTTGCGTTCAAAAAAACACTTATTGGACACCCTCTTTGTTGTTGATAATTTTCCGGTCTCAACAATGCACTGCGTGTGCACCCCGGCTTTGATAATGTGCGCACCGAAGCTTTCATATGCTATGCAGCGAGGCTTGCTTATTATGTGCACCGAGGCATGCACCCAACATGAACAGGGGCTCACATGTGAGCAGCATTTATCAAAGACATTCTCCAGTGCTAGTGCTAATAGATTATCGTGTTAATTACTCTTATTACTTGCTCTAAATGATCAGCTTAAATGTCCATCACCTAAAAAAACAAATAACAATATACGCATATGAAACAACGCTACACAACAAAACAAAAGTTCTACCTACTATTCTCATTTCTGATATTCTCCTCCATAACTGTACAAGCCCAAAAAGTAGGTTATGACTATGACTTGGCCGGCAACCGCATTACCCGGAAAGTGGTGGCACTCGATAATCCTAATTACGCAAAACAACATGTTGACCCCCCCGCGCCTGTTGAGGAGCTGTTAGGCGAACGTAAAATTACGGTGTACCCAAATCCCACCAGAGGTTCATTAGCCGTGGAGATAACGGGAGGTGACTCAAAAGATCAGATGATTCTATCGGTATTCAGCTCACAGGGCGTACAACTACAAAATAAAAGGGTGACTGCAATTACAACGCCTGTAAATATGTCTGCATACCCATCCGGTTGGTATATTCTGCGTATACAAGTAGGAGATAAAATGACGGAACTCAAAATCATCAAACAGTAAGCTGAGAGACTCTAACGAATAAAAAGATAATCCTATGAAACAATACTTACTCATTCCTGCACTCCTCTTTTGTTATTGCTTCGCTACACTGGCACAGCAAAATAAACATAATGACAATAAGAACGATAGCGTTGAAACATTTTCTAGAGATATTACAAAAGGTAAATATAAAAAAGATGTAGAAAAAGGTGATACCTTATATACTTATATCCCGGAGGTGTGGGAATTACAACCAAAAGTTGATATAAAAACGGATCCAAAAACAAATAAGAAGAGAGCATCTGTCAAGCAAATGCAAATGGCCGGTTATGGTGGAGATTATATGGATCTTTCTCATATTCCGGAGTCTCATGCCGTCAACACTTCAAAAGATGTAGGAGAGATTGCTATAACACAGGGCGCAGCTTCAGGTGCACTGAGTTATAGTGTCCCGGTCGATTGCTATCAGGCGGGCAATGGGATGAGTCCTTCTGTTCAGATTGCTTATAATTCGATGTCTGGCAATGGAGTGGTAGGTTATGGTTGGCAAATTGGCGGGATATCATCTATTAGTGTATCAAATTCCAATATCTATTTCGATGGAGCTGCATCTGCTGTAAAAGCAGATAAAACGACTGCATTTGTTTTGGATGGTATGCGTCTTATCAACTTGCAAACAGGAAGTGGCAATGAAGTGTATTATCAAACAGAGCAAGGAAATATAAAAGTGACAGCATTTATATACGGCACTGCTGCCAGTTATTTTAAAGTGTATTATCCCAATGGAAATATAGGAGTATATGGGTACGAAGCGCCAGACTATTATCAGGAGCCAGTCTTTATGTTGACAAAAATGACCGATGTACTGGGGAATACAATTAATTACACCTATTTAAACGATGAGTCAGTTTATTACATCAGTGAAATCAGCTACGGAGGAAGAGAAGGCAGTAGCCCGACAAGTAATTATGCCAAGCTATCTTTCACGTATGAAAACAGGGATGATGTTAATAAACAATATGTTAATGGCAGAAGAATAATGCAGAATCTCCGTCTGAAGGAGATTAATACATACTTCAACAGTCAATTGTTACGCACATACAATTTCACATACGAAAATAGTGTATCATCCTTACTTAAACAAATAGACTGCAGTAGTAATGGAAAATCATTAAATCCACTGATCTTCTATTATGGTGAGAATAATCAGATAACCCGTTTCGAAAAAGGAAACACTATTTTGACAGAATATTTCAGCAACGCATCTGCCCCAAACTTAATTTTGAGTAAAGGAAAGTTTGATACATACAGCCAAGATGATGGATTAATTGCGTACCCAAACAAAAGCACTTACGGTCTTTTGGTTACTAAAAAAAATGGATCACAGGTCTTGGGATATCAATATGGCAGTACTTATAGTCCCGACCAGCAACTATTGACCTATAATGATCTATCGTCAGGTTTCTCAATGCCAGCAAAGCTTACAGCAGAAAGTGGCTTTCAACAACTTGTTGCCATGGATGTGGATGGAGATGGGAAGGATGAACTGGTTAAAGCAAACTCATCTATTCTTAATTCGACAACAGAACGCATTACCTATAAGGTGTACGATGTGGTTAATTATCTCGGATCAACCTACCCATCTCTAAAGTATTCTTTTTATGTCGATTATGGAGGAGTAGTAGAGTGGAGTGCTTTGTATAGCCCATCAGTAAAAACAATATTAACTGGTGATTTTATGGGCAATGGAAAACAAACAAATCTAACTATAACCTACAATAAAAATATTAAAGGAGCGAGCGTTCAATCCTGGGCTACTTTGATAGATTTTGATAATAGAACTAAATCGACTATTTACGATAAGGCCTGTTTTTCTTTAACTGCAGGTGACCAAATTTTCGTTATGGACTACGATGGAGATGGTAAAGCGGATATCTGCCATATGAATGCGACGGGAACCAGCATATATACATTCAATACGAATGGACAATTATATCTGGTTATGCAATCTAGTTCCTTGAATAAATATTCAGCCTCTAATGGAAAGCAAATGTTGGTTGGCGACGTGAACGGTGATGGCAAAACAGATATAATGATTAGCCCTCTACAAAAGTATTGGGTAGACTCTTGGGTAGAAGATTGTGGCAATTGTGGCTATTGCAATGGTTATGACCCAAATCTTACAAGCTGTTTTGAACCAATCTATCATGCAGGATATTATGAAAATGATACAGATGTCTGGGACATCTTTTATTCAAGTTCATCAATTTATGGATTCGGCTATGAGTCAGCGAGTATAGTATCAAATACTGCAGGTTGCAAATTTATCCTGCAGGATATGAATGGTGATAGCAGGCCCGATTTAGTTGCAAATAACAGTGGTACTATTTCTTTGTACCCTGCCATCAATGGAAGTTTTAGTAACATCCCCGAGGCGGAAACAGTAACTGTGAACGCGCAAGCTCATTTCATACCCGGTAATATTGAGTCGGGCTACAAAATGAGCCAACTGTTCTCGATTTACGACTACCAACTTGAACCCATAACATTTACCCGAAATGTAAATAAGGAACAACTACTCACTGGTGTTGTAACCAGCACAGGTGTAGTTAGCAAACATCAATACAGCAATATGCGGGACACCTACGGAGTTTACACCGCAGGAGCTAAGTGCAGCTATCCTTACATGAATTTATACGGAAATATGAACCTATATGCAGCCGGCGATAGCTATGTATCGGGTAACCGTGTGGCTTCTACTTCCTATTCGTATACGAAAGGTGTAGTCGATTTGAGAGGAAAAGGGTTCACCGGTTTTGAAGAAACAAAAACCTATGACAACATACGCAATACAACTGTTACTCAGACTTTCGATCCCTTAAATTTCGGGTTGTTGAAATCGGTTGACTCTCCCGTAGCATATACTATGTATAACAACTATATGAGTGTTGCCTCTAATAAAATAGCCAAGGCTATGCTAGCCTATAAGACCGAACAAGACAAACTGAAGAATCTGTCCGTTACCACAAGCTATGGGTATGACGGATATGGTAATCCGGTGCAAGAAATAGTTGATTATGGAGGAGGACTAAAAGTAACTACCGACAATTCATATAGTAATTATACCACTACTCCGTATAGACTTGGGGAGTTATATAACCAGTTAGTAACCACTCAACGAAACGGTCAAACATGGGTGACCAGAAAATACATTCCGGCTTTTGTCAGCGGTACAGGACTTCCTATTGTTGTGGTTAATTTTAGTAATGGGCAAGCAACCTCTAACACCGTATATACCTATGAAAATGGACTGGTAAAAAAAGAAAGTCTCCAAAATTATAGTGCTACCACTAAACTGGAAACTCAGTACAACTACGATGCGTTTGGAAGAGTAACCCGCAAGACTGACCCAACCGGGCTATATGTTGATTATAACTATGATGCCAAAAGCCAACTCTATTCAGCTACCAATCATAAAGGACTTATAAGCTCCTACGAATATGATGACTGGGGCAGAAAAACAAAAGAAACAAGTGCGGATGGAACGGTCGCTACAGCCTTATTGGCATGGACATCTTCTCCAACAGGGGCATTGGTACAAATAACCAGTACTGCTACCGGAAAACCTTCTACTCAATCATACGTGGATGCACTAGGACGTGAAATACGCTCGGGTGAAATGCGTTTTGATGGTAGTTACCTCTATACCGATAAGCTATATGATGAAAGAGGACGATTAAATAAAAGTTCACTCCCTTTCAAAGGCGGGACTCCAACGCAATGGAATTCATGCGTTTATGATGATTACGACAGGATAACAACGCTATCCCATGCCTCCGGCAAAACCGACAGTTACTCTTACAGTAACAATTCAGTAACTGCCACCATTGATGGTGTGGCTAAGACAACGACAAAAGATGCCACCGGTAAAGTGGTAACCGTGGTAGATCCTGCCGGAACAATTGCCTATAATTATCGCGCCGATGGACAGCCTTCGTCTATCTATGCCCCGGGCGGGATAATTACAAGTTTTGAATATGATGACTATGGTCGACAAACAAAACTAATCGACCCAAGTGCCGGTACCAAAAGTTATTATTATGATGCTGCAGGAAATGTAAATAGAGAAATAGATGCTAACAATAAGGAGGTTAAAACCACTTACGACGCTTATAATCGCATAACCCAAAAAGAGATAGTGGGTGAACTCACAACAGATTATGTTTACAATGCCGATGGACAGATAAGCTCTATCACCGGAAGCAACGGAACATCGAAAAGTTACGGTTATGATGCACTAATGCGGTTAAGTACCGAAACTGAAAACGTGTTGGACGGAAAATTCCTCCAAAAAAGCTATACCTACGCCAACGGGACTACTACCGATATCAGTTACAGTTCTCAAAATGGAGCAATAGCCACCGAGAACTATCTATACAGTAACGGCTGCTTAGCAGAAACAAAGCTGAACAATGCCACTTCTATATGGAAACTTACCCAGGAAAACGATATGGGATTAGCCATAGCTGCCAGCACAGGTAATCTTACACGCACGTATGGCTACGATGCCTATGGACTGCCTACGGCACGCACCATTAGAAACGGAGCAACCGTGCTGCAAGATTTTGCCTACAATATCGACCCTACAACTGGTAATCTGAACTGGCGCAAGGATGCCACGCGCAATATACAGGAAAACTTTGTGTACGATAATCTAAACCGCCTTATCGGCTTTGGAGGCAATACCATTACCTACGACATAAAAGGCAATATTACCGATCATTCGGCCGTGGGCAGCTTTGCCTACAAGCGAGCAGACAAACCCTATGCAGTGACCAGTGTAACCCCCTATGGCATGGCTATCCCCCTACGCGAACAGACCGTAAACTATAACGGTATGCAGCGTCCAACCCTGATAGCCGAGAATGGTTATGTGGCGACGCTTGTTTACAACCCTGATGGCGACAGAGTGAAGATGCAGATAACCCAAAATGGAGGTGACTACCTGACACGCTACTATATAGGAGGACAATATGAAACGGAGACAGGTATTGCCGGAACAAAAGAAAAACTTTATCTTAGCGGCGATGCTTATTCCGCAGCGGCGGTATTGGTAAAAGAGAATGGTGGAGCATGGAATATCTACTACCTAGGGCGCGACTATCAGGGTAGTATTACCCATTTAATAAACGCATCGGGCACGGTGGTGCAAGAGTTAAGCTACGACCCTTGGGGACGACTTCGCAACCCCGCCAATCAAGAGTTGTACGCTGTGGGTGCAGAACCTACACCTTTCTTAGGCAGAGGTTACACGGGTCATGAACATTTGACCATGTTCGGGCTGATAAATATGAATGCCCGCTTGTACGACCCCGCTGTAGGACGCTTCCTTAGCCCCGACCCTTATGTACAATCACCGGATTTTTCTCAAAACTTTAATCGGTATAGTTACTGTTTGAATAATCCGTTGAGATATACGGATGAGAATGGAGAGTTTATATTTACCATTTTAGCTGCGATTTTTTGCCCGCCATTACTTCCACTCGGAATAGCAATGGATGTATCTGGCGCAATAAATATTGCGAACCATTGGGAGAGTATAAGCAACTCAGGATCTCTAGGACTTGGAATTGCAAGAGCAGTAGGGTTTTATTCTGTAGGGGGTGGACAAATGGCCTTAACCTACTTTGGAGGACCACTAGGAAGTGTTGTTGGGAGTTACGTGGGAGAAATGTCAAATAGTTTAATTGCCCATGGGGATTTGGCTGAATTTGGAAATAATATCGGCTCTATTACACAAGGAGCAATATTATCTTCTTTGTTTGCACCAGTAGGTTCCAGCGTTGGAGGATCAATTACAAAAGGAATAGGAAATAAAGCGATTCAAACGATAGCAAAGAATCTAATAGCAAGTAATATCAGTTCATTTCTTACATCAGTAAGCAGCAGTGTTTGGAGTGGAGACGGAAGCCTTTTTGATAGAGTAAAAAATGGAGTTTCAGATTATACCGGGGCTGGGAAAAAATGGTATGAATATAAATGGTTGCAAGCAACAGCAATGTCTGGAGCACAAGCGAATATGGATATAAACGACGAAAGAACTATAAAAATAAATAAATTGAAAGAGAAATATGACAGTTCAAGAAGTGCCCGAAAAGATTATACCAAATTTTTAAATGAAAACAGAGTGAGCGGATTAATGAGATTTGAATTAAATCAACATTTTATTCAATACAACATCTTTCATCCAAGTATTAATAATGTTTCACCATCAAATTTTATAAACCCAAACCCTCGCCCTGCATTTAGGTTTATAGATAATTTTAAAAGATAGAAATATGAGTAGTAAAACTGAAGTCATTTTAATGTGGTCTGTAGGAATAGGTCTTACAATCATTATCATTATTGGAGTTTTGATAGGTCAGAAGCAAGGTGATAAACGGGAGCTTGAAGTGTCAGCATTGTTGGAAAACAGTAGTTTCTCAATAGGTACAATAACAGGGAATACATATACTCGAGTTCAATCTAGTAATTTACTAATGTCTTTTTATTTTTCAATATGTGTTCACGGTGATACTATTCATGTATCTCAAGGTCTCACTGAAACAGAGGTACTGACACCTGTTATTGCAAAACATCATTTTAAAGCAAATAGACATTTCACTGAGGGAGAGAAATACTTAGTGCTTGTTGATGATAAGAATCCGGATAAATCAGTTATGTGCTTAGATAAACCGATACTTGAAAGTAAGGATTTTGAAAAGTATGTAAAAGAGTTTCAGGCAATGAGAAGAAGTAAATAACTGGAAATGTATCAGATGTGGCGATAATCAATTATCATTTTGATCATCAATAGCGAAACTAAAAATAAATCGGAGAATGGTGGGTGTAATGCTCACCATTTTCTAAATTATCTTAGCGGCGGGGTAATGTTGGTAAAATTCCAGTGCGTCGCAGCTAAAAGCCAGCTTGTGGTAATGTATCAGATTTGGCGTTGCATAGATAAGAGTTTGTAAATCAACAATTGTTTGCAAAACTAAATAATGAATGGTGGGTATTTACTCACCATTCTTTATTTTTATGGGTTTAAACCGAATTATACAGACTTAATATGAATGAAAATAACCCTTCATGTTCCAGATTTGGCGTTAGCTATACATGTCCAATATGTAAATCCGACAAATTGATAAAAAGTGGTAAAACTACTACCGGAAAACAGCGCTATTGTTGCAAAGAATGTTGTAAGCGGTTTATTATACACTACAGTTACAATGCTTATAAATCAACTACCAATCAGCAAATTATTCTCTTCACTAAGGAAGGTCTGGGAATACGCAGTACTGCCCGTGTATTGCGTATATCGGTAACGACTTTATTAAAACGGATTATTACCATTGCTGAAGGTATTCAGCAACCACCTATTGCCATGGGTAGAAGCTATGAAGTAGATGAAATGAGAACTTTTGTGGGCAAGAAATCGCGGCTTCGTTGGATAGTATATGCACTGGATAGGGAGACAAGGCAAGTTGTCAACTTTAATGTAGGTAGGCGCACCAACAAAACACTGAAACGGGTTATCAAGAGCCTGGAACTGGCAAATGCACGTAAAATTTATACTGATAAACTAAAGAACTATCGTTATCTTATCACTAGAAAACTTCATAATACGTGCATTCATTCTACTAATCATATCGAACGTCATAACCTTTCCATCAGAACACATTTGAAACGATTGAATCGGAAAACGATTTGTTTCAGTCGGAGCCTGGTGGTGTTAATGGCTGTGTTGAAGATTTATTTTTGGAGTTGACTGCTGTAAGCCAGCCGCTTGCGGATATGTTTATCAGATGAGTAAAGTTGACAGAATGTCTAGCGGGATGTATCATTCCACATTCTGTATTCTGAGTTTTTTAATGTTATTGAATTTGCCTGATGTTTATATCGGTATGTGGGTAATAATGGGTCATTATTTGGGGTGATGAACAAATCATTTGCTCGACAAGAATTTTCACATATTTTTGTTTTACCTTTGGACATGCAAAAAGACATCTTATTGATTTACTTAATTTTAAGTATTTTATCTTTCTACCGCATTCTATCTTTTTAATTCAAATTTCACATTTGTCAACTTATTCAAAAAACAGTGAGAAACACAATGTTTAAATATAGTAGTATCCTATTCTGTTTTCTTGTAAACATTATTTTGTGTCAGGCCAATATTATCACTCCACAATTTAGTTTCGAGAAATTTCCATATGCCGAAAAACTACCTTCAAACTCTGTGATTCGTATTTATCAGGACAAGGAAGGTTTTATGTGGTTTGGTACCAAAGATGGCTTGTGTCGTTTCGATGGCTATGATGTGAAAGTTTTCAGATCGAGTGCTTTAACGCCCGGAAAGCTCACAAGCAATGAGATAAGATGCATTGCCGAAGACAATTATCAACACTTGTGGGTAGGTACTTTCGAAGGAATAAATATTGTTGATAAAAGGAATTACAGTATTAAGCCTTTCGAAAACAAATACATTCGGAAAGAATGGATCAACTCAATTTTGAACGATTCGAAAGGAAATATATGGGTGGGTACAGCGAATGCCGGAGTACTGAAAATTGATCCTCGAACAGGTAAATTTCAACGTTATTCGACCGATAAAAATTCAGTATTCCAATTAAAAGGAAATAATGTAACCAATATTTACGAAGATAAAGCAGGACTTATCTGGGTGTCATTGTGGAAAAACGGACTCTGTTATATTGATCAAAATGCAAACAAAGTCGCTTTTGTTCCGAATATAGGAGCTTCAAACAATCCGTTTCGTGTGTTGCAGGATAAAGATGGTTTATACTGGATTTGTACCTGGGGCGATGGCATTTTCAATATAAACATTGAGAATAACAACTTATCGCTACGACCTATGCCTTTGTCCAAAAATTCAACGAAAAAGGTGGATGATATAGTGTACAGCATTACACAGGATGATAAGTTGGGAGGCATATGGGTGGTAACTTTCAGCGGTTTAAGTTTGATTGAGAAAGAGCAGGATGGATTATTTAAAGTGCTGGATACTGGCTCGTTTTTCAACGAAAGCACCAATAAATTGTTTCACGAGATTATCAAAGACCGTAAAGGGAATCTTTGGGTGGGCTCGGTAGGAGAGGGGCTTTACAAACTTGATTTCAATAAACTATTAATTCAAAACTTTCCGCTGACCGAGATAAAAGATCAGTTGAATGCCCGATCTTATGTCACGCGGTTTTGCGAATTGACTACCGGTGAAGTCTACATAGTTATTAATCGTGTGGGTTTATTCATCTTTAATCCAAAGACAGGAACTGTAAAAAGACCGGCGAATCCGATTGTGAGAAGTTTGTCGAGTGTGAGTGCTATTTTAAGGGTATCTGATGAGAATGAAATATGGGTGGCCAATGAAGGCGAAGATATCATACATGTTTTCAAAAAAACGGCGGGAGATGATTTGGTGCAGGTAAACCAGTTTTCGTTGAGTAATTTCAAAGCAAGCAGTGATAATAGCATTACTTGTTTTTTCAAAGATTCGAAAGGAAACGTATGGATTGGTACAAATAATGGTTTATATATAAAATCATTGAACGCACCGA
>Ga0302272_1000823_pt1 | contig 14038 bp, 10 predicted proteins | sample III_Bog_N1_2_FD_198772 | JGI IMG/M metagenome (GOLD analysis project Ga0302272, IMG submission 198772) | Peat permafrost microbial communities from Stordalen Mire near Abisko, Sweden - III_Bog_N1_2 | ecosystem: Environmental > Terrestrial > Soil > Wetlands > Peat | place: Sweden: Abisko...
AACAGCAAATACTTATCTCGTCGTTTAATCCTGAACTGGAAGATCATTTTTTAGCAAAATACACATCAGAGAATACGAACTCGATCTACCAGCTTCATTTTCTGATATTCTCCGGACATTGTGTGGTTTGGGTTGCCGGGTAAACTTATGAAATGCAATTGGCATTTATCAGGTGTAATTTGCGAAAGGGAAACATCCGTGGTTTTGTTTCCTGAATCTTCAACCGGCATTTATTGTAAATCCTATCTTTTGATGCGTAAAATAGCAGCTAACTATTTATTTGGATAGGTATAAAACCATTTTTGAAATGCGGTGTCAAGGCTTTGCTAATTATATCATTAGGAATTCATAACAAATACTACATTTGGGAAATTTTTAATTTTGCAGAAATTCTCTGCAATAACTGACTGAATTTGACATCTTACAGGAGCAAGATTTGATTTGAGAAAGGGCACAATCATAAAAAAAATTAGAAAACTTATTACCAAAATACTATTGGTAAGTGCGATTATGCTTTGTTTCAGCGTTGTAAAAGCGCAACAGGATCCCATGTATACACAATACATGGAAAACATGATAACGATTAATCCTGCTTATGCCGGGTCAAAAGATATGCTCAGCATGATGGCTGTTTCCCGTAATCAATGGGTTTCTATGCCAGGAGCTCCGGTTACCAGGACTTTTTCGATTCATTCACCGATTACTGGCTCAAACATGGGCTTAGGCTTATCAGTATTGAGCGATCAGATCGATCCAATTAAACAAACCGGGGTTTATTTTGACTATTCGTATACCTTGCATTTTGGCGGTAATCAGAATCTGGCGCTTGGTTTGAAAGGTGGTATTAATTTTTACCAGGCGGGTCTTTCCACCCTTGCCACTAACGATTCAGGCGACCCGGTTTTTGCCAACGATATTAACCGTAATTTCCTTCCCAACATTGGTGTGGGAGCATTTTTTCATACCGACAGGTATTATCTCGGGCTGTCACTTCCCAAACTTATCGAAAATACGATCAATAAAAATAGTGTTGCTACTCAGAATGTGAGCAAAGAACAAATACATATTTTTTTCATGGCTGGTTATGTGTTTGATCTAAACAGAATCGTTAAATTTAAACCATCCATTCTGACAAAATATGTAAAGAATGCGCCTGTTTCATTTGATTTGAATGGTAATTTTTTGTTTTATGACAGACTTTGGCTGGGAGCTATGTATCGGGTGGGAGATTCATTTGGCGGATTGTTCCAAATTCAGGCGACCAATCAGCTAAAAATCGGGTATTCCTATGATCTTCCTATTAATTTACTGGGCGCATACAACGGTGGCACACATGAGATTATGGTCAGTTATGATTTTAACTTCGGACGCGGGAAAATAAGATCACCCAGATATTTTTAATGATAAGAACTAGAATCGATGGCAAGAATTTTTAACATATTTCTTTGGGGAATGATTCTAAGTTTTTTAGTTCCTATTCAAGGTTTTGGTCAGAAACTTACCACCAAATTAGCAGATAAAAGTTTTGATGAATTTGCTTATGTTGAAGCCATTGGTTTGTATGAATATGCTTACAAAAAGGATACTACCGATAATTACGTGGTTAAACGACTGGCCGATGCAAACCGAAATATTTTGAATACAGAAGAGGCTGAACGATGGCTTAAAAAACTAATTGACCGTCATGCCGAAAAGCCTGAAGATATTTTTAATTATTCGCAAGCCTTGAAAAGCAATGGAAAATATCTGTTAGCAGAACATTGGCTAAAGCAATATTCGGAACTGCACTCTGAAGATGGACGTGTTAATATTCAGGCTTCTCTGCTTGAATACATTCATTTCCTGATGCGCGATTCGACCAATTATGAAATCCGGAATGCTTCTGTTAATACCGCTGGTTCGGACATGGGGCCTGCATTTTACAAAGACAAACTTATATTTTCATCTACTTCAATAGGTACAAAATCGGGCCTCAACTATAAATGGAATGATTTGCCTTACCTGCACCTATATTCCGCAAAAATTGGTGACAATGGTGATTTGTCTTCTCCCGAACCCTTTGCGCCCAGGTTAAGAACTGCTTATCACGACGGCCCCGTTTCTTTTGATGTCAGGAATGATATCATTTATTTTACCCGAAATAGTTCGGTAAGGAGCAAAACCTCCGGTAGTAGAGAAGGTGTAGTGAACCTTAAGCTTTTTCAAGGAAAACTTGAAAAAGGAGAGTGGAAAATGACTGGCGGTTTCCGATACAACAGTGATGAATTTTCGGTTGGGCATCCGGCGATTAATAAAGAAGGAACGGTATTGTATTTTGCTTCCGACATGCCTGGTGGCTATGGCAAATCTGATATTTATTTTAGTGTATTATCAAATGGACAATGGAGTAAGCCGACTAATTTGGGGCCAAAGATTAATACGGAAGGCAACGAATTTTTCCCGTTTATGAGCAGTGATGGAGTTCTCTATTTTGCAAGCGATGGACATGGCGGGTTAGGCGGTTTGGATATTTTCTTTTCAATTCCTGAAAATGGAGTTTTTAGTCGTGTTGAAAACATGGGTTACCCGGTTAATTCTTCGAAAGATGATTTTGGACTGGTACTTGATTCAACCGGAACGAAAGGTTATTTCACTTCGAACAGGCCGGGAGGAAAGGGCAATGACGATTTATACTTCCTGAAAATTAAACGGGTTCCGGTTATCATTCGGGGTATTGTCAAAGACAGTCTCACCAATGAAGCGCTTGCTGACGCGAACGTATCTTTAATCGATCAAAACGGCAATGCCATTCTGTCTAGTCTGACACTCGCTGATGGACAATTTTCGTTTGAGGTAGATAAAGGGCAGCAATACATCATTAAAGCAACCAGAGAAACCTATCTCGAAAACGAAAAAACGGTAGAAACGGCTTCACTTCACCCAAACGAAGAGTTAATTTCAGAAATTTTACTTGAAAAGAAGGTAGCAGAAGTTACCGATAATTATCCTGCACCAAAGAGCATGGAGGAAGAAGATGGGGTTGCAATGCAGGTGATTGAACTTCAATATATTAATTACGATCTGGACAAATCTAACATTCGACCCGATGCCGCTTTGATACTCGATAAACTGTTTGCAATAATGCAACAATATCCAGATCTCGAAATAAGGATTGAATCGCATACCGACTCACGCGGAAGCGACGAATACAACATGACACTTTCTCAAAAAAGAGCCCGTGCAGCTTTTGATTACCTGGTGGCAAAAGGAATAGATGCTTCACGAATGAAATACCAGGGTTACGGCGAAACCAGATTGCTTAATAATTGTTCCAACGGGGTTGACTGTACCGAAGAACAGCATGAAGTGAATAGGCGTTCTATCATAAAGGCTGTGCGCAAAGGAGATTACAAGGAAAAACGTGGACAAAAGAATATCTTCATCTTTTAGTTTAGTTCCGTTTATGCTCTTTCCTGAATTCCATCGGGCTTTTCTTCGTTTTATCTTTAAAAATCCGGGAGAAATAGAAATAAGATTCGAATCCAAGATCGATTGCAATTTCCTTGAAACTCTTCTCCGTCGAAATTAATAAATCTTTGGCTTTCTGAATCCGGAGCGATAAATGGTATTGAGTTGGCGAAATGCCAGTATATTTCCGGAACATTTGCCTGAAATAGGAATAACCTACGTTCAGTTCCTTTGCGAGATTTTCGATATTTACATTCGTGTTCAGGTTTTCCCTAAAATACAGACAAGCTTTTCTGATTTTGCGTTCGATTGTTTTTCCGGCAAATTCCTGATTGCGGACAACTGAAAGAATTCTGCTCAAAATAAGGATCGTATTTGCTGCACTAACCTGCTGATGACTGGTTTTTTCATCTTTCACTTGCTGAATAATTTCGAAAAATAGCTCCAGCAAACTTTCCTGAAATCCGACATACAAAACCGGTTTCCCGACCGGGAAGAAACCTTCCTGAAAAAAGTGGGCACAAAAATCACCTTTAAATCCAATGTAATGTTCATTCCAGCCGGTATTGGGGTCGGGTTTGTAGCGGTGCCACATTCCGGGCCGAAGAATAAGTATTGAACCCGGCACGACCTGAAACTGGCCTTCACTGGTTTCAAATGTTCCTGAACCTTCGGTGATGTAATTGATCTGGTATTCCTGAAGTACCCTTCCCTTTTCCCAGGTGAAGAAATAGCCGCTGGGATGTATCTTCGGGGGATAAACATCGGATGGCGGTATTTGTGCATAGCCGGCCACCGTTAGGTATAATCCCCATTCCTTATCAAGAGGTCCGGCATTGATGTATTTTACAAACGATTCGTTCGCCATGGGGGTTTCTGTTTACTGCAACTGTTAACTTTTCATTGTATCATTTTGTGCAAATTAAGAATCATTTTGCACATTGGTTAGCATTAATTACAAAGTAACTTTACATTTACAAAACTAGGAAATAAAGTCATAAAAGATAAATTTCAACTTAGCTAACCAAATATGAAAAACAAATCATTTCTGGCATTCGACATCGGTGCCACCAGTGGCCGTTCCATCCTTGGAACGCTTGACAATGGCAGACTTCAGATGAAAGAGCTAACACGGTTTTCAAACCAAATGCTTCAAATTGGCAATCATTTTCATTGGAATATTTATTCCTTGTTCGAATATCTGAAAGCTGCCTTAATCGCTGTCAATAAAGAAGGTGTGAAAATCTCTTCAATTGGTATTGATACCTGGGGTGTTGATTTTGCATTGATTGCCAATGATGGAGCCATTTTGGGAGCTCCGTATGCTTATCGAGACCCACATACCGATGGAATGCCCGATAAATATTTCAGCATTGTTCCCCGTGAAAAGGTATACGATCTCACCGGAATACAGGTGATGAACTTCAATAGCCTTTACCAGTTGTTCGCTTTAAAACAAGCAAATAGCTCATTGTTGGAAGCCGCTTCAGAAATGCTGTTTATGCCTGATGCACTTGCCTATTTGCTTACCGGCAACAAAGTGGTTGAATATACCATTGCATCCACTTCGCAGATATTAAACCCACGCACCAAACAATTTGAAGCCCAATTGCTCGAAGCAGCTGGTGTAGCTCCTTCCATTTTAGGCGATCTAGTTATATCTGGTCATGTAGTTGGTACATTAACCGATGCCTTGGCCGACGAAAGTGAATTGGGCAAAGTGCCTGTAATTGCTGTTGCAGGGCACGACACGGCCTCGGCAGTTGCAGCAGTTCCGGCTGAAAATGAACGTTTTGCGTATCTTAGTTCAGGTACCTGGTCGCTCATGGGGATTGAAGTAAAAGATGCGATTATTAACGACGAAACATACACTCTTAATTTTACCAACGAAGGCGGTATTGAAGGAACAACACGCTTCCTTAAAAACATCACCGGCATGTGGTTGCTCGAACAATGCCTCAAGGAATGGAAAAAGGAGGGAATAACGTATGCCTACGAAAAGCTGGTTCATATTGCCGAATCAGCGCCTGCTTTTCAGTCATTGATCGATCCCGATCATGCATCGTTTGCCAATCCGGCAAGTATGACAAAGGCCATAAGAGAATACTGCATCGCATCCGGACAAATCGCTCCTGAAACTCATGCAGAATTTGTTCGGTGTATTTTCGAAAGCTTGTCGCTCAAATATAAATCGATTTTAGAAAAGCTTATCGATTTGGCTCCTTTTGCCATCGAGAAACTCCATGTGATTGGTGGCGGCTCCAAAAATCCGTTACTCAACCAATGGACAGCCAATGCGATTGGAATACCAGTCATTGCTGGTCCTTCGGAAGCTACAGCCATCGGCAATATTATGATTCAGGCTAAAGCAGCAGGTTGTGTTGGTTCATTGACCGAGATGCGCCAAATTATCCGCAACTCCATCCAACTCGAAGAATTTTTACCTGAAAATGAAGCTGAATGGGGAAAAGCGTATGGAAAATTCCTGAAAGTCATTGGTGTTTAGAAATGGAAGTAAATCAAATTAAATTCAAATAAACTAACAAAAATGATCATGAAAGCCTCTCAAATCAGTCAGGCATTTGATTATGCCAAAGCGCGTTATGCCGACTTAGGCATTGATGTTGATAAAGCAGTAGAACAATTAGACAAGCTATCTATTTCGCTTCATTGTTGGCAAGCTGATGATGTTAGCGGTTTCGAAAATGGCGATGGCGAACTCACCGGAGGGATTCAGGCAACCGGAAATTATCCGGGAAAAGCCAGGTCGATGGCCGAACTTCGTGCCGATATTGAAAAAGCGATGTCGCTGATTCCTGGCGAACACCGCGTAAATATTCACGCTTTCTATGGCGATTTTGGCGGCGAAACGGTTGATCGCGACCAAATTGAACCCAAACATTTCCAAAGCTGGATTAACTGGGCCAAAGAAAAAGGGTATAAACTCGATTTTAACTGCACATGTTTCTCACACGATAAATCGGCTGACGGGTTCACTTTGTCGCACCGCAATCCTGCCATCCGCGAATTCTGGATCAATCACATCATCCGTTGCCGCAAGATAGCCGAAGAAATGGGCCGTCAATTGGGTTCAAAATGTATTCACAACATCTGGATTCCGGACGGATCGAAAGATATTACTGTTGACCGGCTACTTTATCGCAAAAATCTGAAAGAATCACTCGACAAAATCTTCGAATATAAAACCAACGATGATTACATGCTCGATAGCATCGAATGTAAACTATTCGGAATTGGAAGTGAAAGCTATGTAGTTGGATCACATGAATTTTACATGGGTTACGGAGTTGCCAACAACAAAATGATAACACTCGATTCGGGTCACTTCCATCCTACAGAAGTTATTTCCGATAAGATATCTTCCTTGTTGCTTTTTGCTCCTGAAATTATGCTTCATGTAAGCCGCGGTGTGCGTTGGGACAGTGACCATGTTGTTATACTGAACGATGAGTTACAGGATATTTCGCAAGAAATTATCCGTGCCCGGGCATTAGATCGTGTTCATGTAGGATTGGATTATTTCGATGCTTCGATCAACCGTATTGGCGCTTATGTGATTGGCGTTCGTGCTACTCAAAAAGCTTTCCTGCAGGCATTATTGGAACCAATCGAACAATTGCGCGCATTCGAAGCCAATGATCAGAATTTCGAACGTCTGGCTTTATTGGAAGAAGCAAAAGCGTTGCCATGGGCTGCCGTATTCGATTACTACTGCATGAAAAAAGGTGTCGCTGTTGGTAGTGCATACATTGCCGATATTCAGCAATACGAAAAAGATGTAACAAGCAAACGATAAATAGAGTTTGGAGTTATGAGTTATAAATGATGAGTTGCAGAACTTGTGTTTATAACTTATAACCCATAACTTATAACTTATAAAACATGAACACTATAATCGGTTTGTTAATTATTGCTGTCGGAAGTTTTGGCCAATCGAGTTCTTATGTGCCTATCAATAAGGTAAAATCCTGGTCATGGGAGAGTTTTTGGTTGGTTCAGGGCATTTTTGCATGGTTGCTGTTCCCGTTTCTGGGTGCACTTTTAGCCATACCTGGGGGAAGTAGCTTACTTCAGCTTCTGGGTGCCGGAGATGGCCTTGCTGCCTATAAAACCATTGGTTTTGGAATACTCTGGGGCGTGGGAGGTTTAACCTTCGGGTTAAGTATGCGCTACCTGGGAGTAGCTCTGGGCCAGTCTATTGCGTTGGGCACCTGTTCCGCATTGGGCACGTTGATCCCCGCATTGATAAAAGGTCAGGATCTTTTTACAGGCGAAGGCTTGGTGCTTTTAGTAGGTGTTTGTATTGCCATTGCCGGAATTACGGTTATTGGCTATGCAGGAGCTTTGAGGGCTCAGAACATGACCGATGAGGAAAAGAAGGCTGCGGTGAAGGATTTTGCTCTCACCAAGGGCTTGTTGGTTGCTCTTTTGGCTGGTGTTATGAGCGCCTGTTTTGCTTTTGGCCTCGAAGCTGGCGCTCCTATTCAGAAGTTGGCTCTCAGTCTGGGATCATCCGATTTATTTGCCTTGAATCCGGTGGTTATGCTGGTTACTTTCGGTGGTTTTTTGACAAATGCTATATATTGTCTTTTTCAGAATTATAAAAACAAAACCATGGGCGATTACTTTGGTGTGCCCGGAAATGTGTTGGTAAATAACCTGCTCTTTTGTGCTTTGGCCGGAGTTCTTTGGTATTCGCAGTTCTTTGGTTTGAGCATGGGAAAGAGCTTTTTGGTTGATTCACCTGTGATGCTTGCATTATCATGGAGCATTCTGATGTCGCTAAACGTCACTTTTAGCAATGTTTGGGGAATCGTTCTGAAAGAATGGAAAGGCGTTAGCACAAAAACGATCACTGTGTTGGTCTTGGGAATGCTCATTTTGATTGCTTCTCTAGTAATACCAAGTCTGATGTAACTTTTAAACTGAAATTATAAAATGGAACGATTAGCATTTAAAATGTACCTCAACGAAGGTATGAAAGCTGAGTATAAGAAAAGACACGATGAAATTTGGCCTGAACTGGTAAAGCTCCTGAAAGATAGTGGCGTAAGCGATTACTCTATCTTCCTGGATGAAGAAACCAACATTCTTTTTGCAGTGCAGAAAGTGAGCGGCGAAGGTGGCTCGCAGGATCTGGGACAAACCGAAATCGTACAAAAATGGTGGAAAATGATGTCAACCATTATGAAGTCAAATCCTGATAACTCTCCCGTGAGCATTCCGCTTGAAGAGGTTTTTTATATGGAGTAACTATTTTGGAAAATAGTCAGTAGTCATAGGAAAAGGGAAATAGTCATTAGTCATTCAGAAAATCGCTATTAATTTTTTCTATTTTCTTTTTCCTGATTCCTAATGACCTTTTTCTAATACATACCTAAACAACTAAACCATTATGAAACTAACCTTTCGATTAACAAAAATGTTCGTTTTTTTACTGATAATCAGTAGTATGAATTCATTTTCTGCAACAAAAACGGAAGTAAAGGAACTGATTTGCGAATACCATATCAATCCGGTTGGTATCGACATTCAGAAGCCCAGATTAAGCTGGCAGATTGCTTCATCTGAAGAAAATCTGCTTCAAACGGCTTATGAAATCAACGTGACCGACCAAACTGCAAAAGGAAAACTGATCTGGACTTCAGGAAAAGTAAACTCTGCACAATCGGTGAATGTACCTTACCAAGGACCTGCATTAAAATCGATGCAGAGGGTTTACTGGCAAGTCAGAGTATGGGACAACAAAGGAAAAGCAACAGCTTGGAGCATGTCTTCATTCTGGGAGATGGGATTGTTGGAACCCGAATCCTGGAAAGCATCCTGGATATCCATCCAGTCGGAATCAACCGAAAAGGGTTCTAAACCAGCTCAGTATTTCCGAAAAGAATTTACAGCCGGAAAGGCAATCAAATCGGCCCGGGTTTATGTCACTTCGCTTGGTCTTTACCAATTGTTTCTGAATGGGCAAAAGGTCAGTCCTGATTTGTTTACACCCGGATGGACCAGTTACAACAAACGCCTTCAGTACCAAACCTACGATGTAACTTCGATGATTCAGCCCAAGAATTCGATTGGAGCTATTCTTGGAGACGGTTGGTATCGCGGTAACATTGGTTGGGTTAGTCAGAACGGCTATTATGGAAGCAAGTTGGCGCTGTTGGCTCAACTTCAGATCAATTATACCGACGGAACAAGCGAAATGATTGGCACCGATCAAAGCTGGAAGGTCACCAACAACGGCCCAATTACCGAATCGGATATTTACAACGGCGAAAACTACGATGCCCGTAAAGAAATGTCTGACTGGTCGAAGACTGGTTTCGATGACAACCAATGGAAAAAAGTGGCAGTTATCGATCAGTCAAAGAAAATGCTGATTGCACCGCAGGGCGTGTCTGTAAAAGCAATTGAAGAAATCAAACCCATCAAGTTGATCACCACTCCCAAAGGCGAAACTGTTTTTGATATGGGTCAAAACATGGTTGGCTGGGTGCGGTTAAAAGTTCAGGGCAATAAGGGCGATCAAATAACCTTGAAATTTGCAGAAGTGCTCGATAAGGCTGGCAATTTCTACACCGACAACCTCCGCAGCGCCAAATGTACCGACGTTTATATCCTGAAAGGTTCAGGAATTGAAATCTTCGAACCTCATTTTACATTCCACGGCTTCCGCTTTGTAAAAATCGAAGGTCTTGCTTCACAGGCTTCACTTGATCAGATTACGGGAGTGGTAATTCATTCTGACATGAAGACTACCGGCACATTTGCCTGTTCCGACCCGTTGATCAATCAACTTCAGCACAACATTCAGTGGGGCCAAAAAGGTAATTTTCTGGATGTACCGACTGATTGTCCTCAACGCGACGAGCGTTTGGGTTGGATGGGTGATGCGCAGGTATTCAGTGTGACTGCAGCATTCAATTTTAATGTAGCTCCTTTTTATACCAAATGGACGAAAGATATTGCTGCCGATCAGCTACCAAATGGATCAGTGCCTGATGTAATCCCTGATGTTTTAAAAGGTGGCGGCGGCAAAACAGCATGGGCCGATGCCTGCATTATTATTCCCTGGACTACCTACCTTATTTATGGCGATCAGCGAATTCTGGAAGTTCAGTACCCAAGCATGAAAGCCTGGGTGGAATACATGAAAACAAGAGCCGGCGAAGATAATTTATGGACTGGCGATTGGCATTATGGCGATTGGTTGGCTTTTGCCACAACCCAATCTGATTACCCCGGCGCTACCACCGAAAAAGACCTGATTGCGACTGCCTATTATTCCTATTCTTCAGGATTATTGGCAAAAATTGCGGGTATTATTGGGCGCGGCGAGGATGCAAAAAAATATGCACAACTTTCCGAAAACATTAAAAAAGCATTTATTCATGAATTTGTAACACCTGCCGGACGTTTGGTCTCGCATACGCAAACTGCTTATTCTCTGGCGCTGGCATTCAATCTTCTTCCTGAAGATTTAATTCCGAAGGCGGCTGAATATCTGGCTAATGATGTAAAGAAAATGGGGCATCTCACTACCGGTTTTGTTGGTACACCGCTGCTCTGCAAAACATTGGCTGCACACGGTTATCAGGACCTTGCATTTATGCTTTTGAACCGGAAAGAATATCCTTCCTGGTTGTATCCGGTTACTCAGGGAGCCACAACGATTTGGGAGCGCTGGGACGGACAGAAACCCGACGGATCGTTTCAGGATGTGGGCATGAATAGTTTTAATCATTATGCTTACGGAGCTATTGGCGAATGGCTTTATCGCTATGTAGCCGGATTGGACATCGATCCGGAAGTTCCGGGGTACAAGCACATTTTGTTGGCGCCACATTCCGGAGGCGGATTAACGAATGCAGGTGTTGAATTTACTTCACTCTACGGAAAAGTAAAATCGGCCTGGAAACTGGATGGAAATGACTTTGTTTACGAAGTGACTGTTCCGGCAAATACCACCGCAACAGTTACTTTGATTGGCGCTAAAGCCGAACAGTTGACAGTAAACTCACAGCCGCTTCCGGCTAGTATGAAGGAAAGTTTAAAACAAACAGATACAGGTATTTCTGTTAATCTGGGATCAGGAAATTATCAATTCAGGTATCCGAAAAAATAAAGTGCCAGGTTAATGATTTCGATTTTTTTAAGCAGATCAAAGGGCAATTGCAGATTGAAAAATCAGTAGTTGCCCTTTTCTGTTGCATGAATACCAGTAAAAGCAGAATTGAGCGCGGGCTACTTTTTGTTTTTTAGTTTGTCAATCATCTCCTGCGGAAATTTATCAGGAGAGCCACAGTCAAAAGGTGGTTGAGGATCATATTCAATTGCAAGTTGTATCATCTTGGCTGTTTGATCTCCGGCGATTTTACTAACCAGATAGATGGCCATATCAATTCCTGCCGAAACGCCTGCCGAAGTAATGATCTTGCCATCCTGAACATATCTTTCGTCTTTAACTGTAACGTCATAATTCCGTAATTGCTCTTTGCGTCGCCAGTGTGTGGTACAATTTTTACCGTTTAATAATCCGGCCTGCGCCAAAAGCAAAGAACCGGAACAAACAGAAACGGTCCATTTTGTTGAACGATCTATTTGTTGTATCCATTCGATAATTTGGGGGTTATTCAGCAGGTTGTCAATCCCAAATCCTCCTGGTATTAATAAGATGTCGGCCTGAGAAATCTCATCCATTGAATAATCTGCCGATATTTTCAATCCATAAGTGTCGGAGTACTCTTTTTTCTCAAGGCCTACTAGCTGAATCTTTGAATTTGGAAGTTTATTTAACACTTCATAAGGACCAACCAGATCGAGCGCCGTATAGTTGTCAAAAATGAGAATCGCTATTTCCATAATCGTGTCAGTTTATGTTTTCAAAATAATCCCTTCAGAAGAAACTCTAAAGTTATCGAAGAAAGCTGGAACAAGTCTTTCAGCCCGGTAAGAGTAGATTTAACGGCATCGTAATCGTGCCGGCAACCTTGCAGTGTTTCGGTAATCTTTTGGCTTAATTCGGCTGCAATAGCGCCCGAAACATGAACTTCGATCAATACTCCAAGGTCGACCATCAAATTTATTGCAAGTTCGCCATGTTCGTTTTCGAGTTTGTTGGTGAAATGGTATTTGGGCGAGTAGCCGAAAATCCAATCCCAGGTCTGGTATTTTTCGATGCTGAGTTTTTGGATGGCTTCCAGATCGGCAGAATTCAGTTCGTAAACCATCGCTTCTGGTGTATTTTGCCTGATTTCGTCGAACACAAAACCGGTAAATTCCTCGACCGTGAGTGTATCGGGAAGGTAATTGGCAATGTTGGTTACTTCGCTGCGATTCGATTTCACGGCTTTGTCGTCGAACTTCGAAAGATCGACGTTCAGAGCTCCTTTGAGCGCTTCAAGATGACTGTTGAACAGCAAGGTGCCGTGGTGAAGCACTCGCTTTCTGTACACATGTTCGGCATTTCCGGAGATTTTTTTACCATCGATCAGTAAATCGTTCCGTCCGGTGGTGTATGCTTCAATTCCCAGCTTTTTCAGGGCTTCCAGAACCGAAACCGTAAAAATCGTGAAGTTAATCTCCTGAACCTTTTCAACATTGCGGATAAAGGTGAAATTCACGTTTCCCCGATCGTGAAATACGGTTCCGCCACCGGAAAGTCGCCGCGCCACCAGAATCTGGTTCTGTTGCACAAACTCCCGATTGATTTCAGCCAGCGCATTCTGGTGTTTTCCAACAATCACCGAAGGCTGGCTTCGCCACAGCATAAAAAAGTTTTCCTGAAAGTTTTTCAGAAAATACTCTTCAGCAGCCAGGTTAAAATACGGGTCCGAATTCTGTTGATTAAGGCATAAGGTCATCATAGAAACAAAAATACGTCAATATTCGGAAAATCGCGTTTAATCTTTTCCCCAATGACAATTAAGTAATAGGAATGAAATAATGTCGTGTTTTTTAAACAGAGTTATAAATACTCGTTTTGCAGCTCTGCTGCTTCCACAAGTAAAAATTAATACCACAGATTCACACAGATTAAGAAATAAAGTAGCTTTTTAATCTGTGTTTATCTGAATAATCTGTGGTAAAATCAATTATCGATATCTTGCTTGACAGACCACATTGTCAAAAACTAGAATACGACATTTAATCATTCTCATTACTTGACCTTTTCCTGTTTGTTAAATTGAATACAAATGATTCTGTTAATACTGAACTCAACGAAGCCGGAAGTCAACTTGCAGTTCGGTAGTTGAGGTTTGCAGGTGCCTGATTGAGAAAGTATGATCGTCGTTTGGATTTTTCTGATGGCAGCATGGAAATGGCAGACCGGCATTTGAAAACGGCAGAAGCAAGAATGCAAAATGCAGTTCAAAAAAACACATTTGCAGTTGCCCCTAAAGTGATTTGCAGCCCAGTGAATTAGAATTGCAGAAGCTTAAATGAACAATGCAGTCCGATAAGCTAAAAACACTGGAGCAAAAATGTAAATCGGTCATCGAAGAAGTATAAATGCTGGAGCAAATATTGAAATTGCAGTTCGATGAACGAGTTTTGCAGCCCGGTATAA
>Ga0302272_1000824_pt1 | contig 14035 bp, 15 predicted proteins | sample III_Bog_N1_2_FD_198772 | JGI IMG/M metagenome (GOLD analysis project Ga0302272, IMG submission 198772) | Peat permafrost microbial communities from Stordalen Mire near Abisko, Sweden - III_Bog_N1_2 | ecosystem: Environmental > Terrestrial > Soil > Wetlands > Peat | place: Sweden: Abisko...
GGCTGCGTTGATCTGCATAATGCGTCCTTGCTAATGGTGTTATGAACATCCTTGTTCACTCAACATCTATCGGATCTAGCGAGATGTGCCTTAATGTTGCTTATTCAAGAAGCCAGCAACCCATTCTGCGCAGGTGATCACATTCGCTTGCCGTGGCAGTACTTTTTCGAGCAATACGCTATGAACTTCGGGATCCATGTCGGCACAAAGATCGGCGAGAATCGTAAGTTGGTAATCCTTGTCAGCAGCTTCGCGCGTGGTCGAAAGTACAACTCCGCTGGTAGCAATTCCGCACAGCACAAGATGCTGTACGCTGTATGCGCGCAAAATCACTTCGAGGTCGCTACCCGCAAATGCACTCACGCGACGCTTGGTCACCAGCACATCGTTATCTGCAAGCTCTAGTACTGGACGCGGTTCAATCATACCCATCGGCAAAGTTTCTTTGATCGCACTAAATGCTTTATTGCGCGGGCTAACTTCGGGAAGCCCAGCTCGGAAGCCCACAACGACATAGATCACGGGCACATTGTTCTTATGTGCGGCATCAACAACTGCTTGCACATTCGCGAGGTAGGTGTCTTGGTTTGGTAAGCGACTCACGATGTTAGGTTGCACATCCATCACAAGAAGAGCAGAATTGTTGATATTAAAAGTCATTATTAAAATTAGCGAATCAAACGAATTCCATCTGCAGTCATTTCAACCACGCGATCTTTATAAAGGCCGCCAATGATTTTCTTGAATGCCTTTTTGGAAAGACCGAACTCGCGACGAATATCATCGGGGTCGCTCTGATCGTGTAGGGGAATAAATCCACCGGCATCTTCGAGACGGTCGAGCACTACTTGCGCCTCTTCCATCACAGCCTTGTAGCCCACAGCGCGCATCGAAATGCGAACCTTGCCTTCAGGGCTTACCGTTTTGATCCAGCCGCGGCCAACGCTACCAATGCCTAAGCCGCGTGGCACATCTTCTTCGAACAACAAGCCCGACCAACGACCATCGATCACTGCAAGGTAGCCATGCTCATGACGCTCGTAGAACTTGGCCTCGATCTCATCGCCAGGGCGCAAATAGCTTGAATCATCATCTAAATAGGGCTTGAGTTTTTGTGTGGCTACCAAGCGGCCGCTTGCGCTATCTAAATAGATACGCACCACGCACCACATACTTGGGCGCAGTTCCATAGTCTGTTCGCGGAAAGGAAGCATAAGGTCTTTTTCAAGTCCCCAATCCAAAAACGCACCGGTGCGATTCACCTCTTTCACCTGCAGCGCAGCGAACTCATTGACCATCGCCAAAGGCTTGAGCGTGGTGGCCACGGGGCGATCTTCGGAATCGCGATAAATGAATACTTCAACGGAAAGTCCTGGGCGCATGCCGTCCGCACAATATTTATTGGGGAGCAACACCTCTTCGCCAGCCTCGCATTGAAGCACAAGCCCGTAGGCGATCTGACGCAAAATTGTACAGCGGTTGTTTTGACCTATCTTCATTTCGCAAAGGTAGAAATCACTAATGTGCGATATTTGAGGTGAAGTTTGGATCCCATTTTTTTGTGGAACGCGGTGTTCCGCTTGCGCTGAAAATCCCATCGCAACAGGCTTAGATACTGCGAATGCGACCTTTTTAAGCTTCGATTAATTTGGCACGTCCATTGCTAAATCATCCTCAAGTGTGGATCAAACAAAAACCGTCAAGGAGACAATCATGAAGACTTCAAACGCAATCCTCGCAACCATGCTCATTGCTGGTTTCGCTTTTGCACAAGATGCAGCAACCTCCAGTGCAACAACGACCGTCGCAACAAGCTCCGCAAGCGCAAGTAAGGCTGATGTGAAGAAAGCCGTCGATGCCAAAAAAGCTGAGATCAAAGCTGACCGCAAAGCCAATAAGACCGAGCGTGATTCTCTTAAGGCAGCCGACCACTCAAAGCGCGATTCCCTTCATGCAGTGAACAAGGTTCAACGTGATTCGTTGAAGGCTGCAGATAAGGCTCAACGCGATTCTCTACGCACGGTGCAAAAGGCTGAATGGGATTCCTTAGGCAAGGGTGCAACCAAGGCTCAGAAGGATTCTCTGCGCACCGTACAGAAGGCTCAAGATCAACAGCTCCGCAAGGATCATAAGGCTGTTCGTCAAGAAGTAAAGGCCGAAGACAAGGCTGAAAATAAGAAGCAGACTGCAGACCAAAAGGCCGCTCGCAAAGAACTGAAGGCCAAGGACAAAGCTGAAGCTCAGCAAAACAAGTCCGAAATGAAGGCTCTCCGCTCCGAGAAGAAAGAAACCAAGACTACCACAACAACGACCACAACCGACAAGTAATTAGCACGATTTTAAAAGCAAAGGCGGGTGGTGAAAGCTGCCCGTCTTTTATATTTCCCCCTTTCCTATCTTTGCCGTATGGCAGTCGTTTATTCTACAGGCGTTGGGCGTTTATGCTCGAAGTGCGGCAAGGGTTTGGATGCGTGCATCTGTGCGCAGCTTGCGCGTGCTAAGCCCCAAGGCGATGGCACTGTGCGTGTGGGACGCTCAACAGCAGGTCGCAAAGGTGCTGGCGTGACTACGGTGACTGGCCTTCCACTTTCTGTGGATGCTCTCGAAGAACTCGCGCGTAAGTTTAAGGCGCGTTGCGGTGGTGGCGGCACAGTCAAAGATGGCGTGATCGAGATTCAAGGCGAGCACCGCGACACCTTGCTTGCCGAGTTAATTAAGCTCGGCTACAAAGCAAAAAAGATTTAAACTGCATCTTTTGAGTGATTATGATTCCGTTCAGAATCAATTCATATCCACTCAAAGGGATCAGTTAGTGTCGAGTACTGTGAATTTTTGCCTCAAAGTCCATCTGTACATTGAGGGTGTCGCCATCACTACGATAATTCCCAAAAATTTTGCCTGGAAAAATTGCGTAGCTACATTTCATTCCTTTCAATTCGATTCCTAGAGATTCGTTATGGCAATCCTTACTGTTCGTGATCTTGTTGTGCGCTTTGGTGGCCCACCTCTTTTAGACCGTGCCTGCTTTACTATTGAGCCCGGTGAGCGTGTGTGCCTTGTGGGCCGTAATGGCGAAGGCAAATCCACCATTCTCAAAATTTTGAGCGGTGATATGGAAGCCAATGCAGGCGAACTCATTCGCAAACCAAACTTGCGCATTGCGCGCCTTATGCAAGAGGTGCCCACACATTTAGAAGGGACTATCCGAGAAATTGTGAGTGCAGGTGCCGGCAATGGGAAGGCTCGCTACGACGCCCTCGATTGGGAACATCAACAAGCTGTGGAGTCAACGATCTCTAAGCTTGGACTCGATCCTGATTTTGAATTCGACTCTCTTTCGGGAGGGCAGCGTCGTCGCGTTTTAATGGCGCGTTCTATTGTGAGCGACCCTGATTTATTATTGCTCGATGAGCCCACCAATCATCTCGATATCCCTTCAATTCAATGGCTCGAAGATTTCTTGATGCGCCTTCCTTGCGCGCTTCTTTTTGTAACCCATGACCGCTCCTTTTTACGTCGCATGGCTACTCGCATTTTAGAACTCGACCGCGGCAAGGTTCGCAATTGGGATTGCAACTACGATCGCTACATAGAACGCCGCGACGCAATGCTTGCCGATGAAGAGAAGGCAAATGCATTGTTCGATAAGCGCCTCGCCGAAGAAGAAGTTTGGGTGCGTAAAGGAATCAAAGCTCGCCGCACTCGCAATGAAGGGCGTGTTCGCGCACTTTACAGCATGCGTGAAGAGCGCCGCAGTCGTCGCGAGCGCCAAGGCTCTGTGCAAATGGAAATCCTTGAAGCTGAGCGTTCTGGCCGCGTGGTAATTCGCGCCAATGAAATGACTTTTGCTTGGCCCAAGAAAGATGTGATGAATAATTTTTCTTGCACCATTATGCGAGGCGACCGCGTAGGAATCGTTGGTGCAAATGGCATGGGAAAGACTACGCTGATCCGTTTATTACTTGGTGAACTCGCCCCCACGCACGGAAACGTGCAGCTCGGCACCAATATCCAAGTTGCCTACTTCGATCAAATGCGCAGCCAATTGCGCGAAGACCAAACCCTCATCGAAAATATTGGTGATGGCAAGGAATATATTGAAATCGGTGGTGGACGCAAACATGTAATGAGCTACCTCGGTGACTTCTTGTTTTCGGCAGACCGTGCACGCGGCCCCATTAGCGCACTCAGCGGAGGAGAGCGCAACCGCTTACTGCTAGCTCGTTTGTTCTCACGACCATCGAATGTGCTTGTTCTCGATGAGCCCACGAACGATCTCGATATTGAGACGTTGGATTTGCTCGAAGAACTTCTTTCGGATTATGCGGGCACCGTGTTGTGTGTAAGCCATGACCGCGACTTTTTAGATCGCATCTGTTCTTCGCTACTCGTGCTTGAAACCGAGGGTTATGTGCGCGAATTCATTGGGGGCTACGAGGATTACGCACAAATTCGCGTGGGCGAACTTGCAAAGATTGCACAGCTCGAAAAAGCGGCAGCAAAAGCACCCATCAATGCTGCAAACGTAGAAGCGCCTAAGAGCGAAAAGCGCAAGCTAAGCTTCAAAGAGCAGCGCGAACTCGATAATTCCCCCGCGCTCATTGAGTCCTTGGAAACCGAAATCGCAAGCTTGCACGAAGAGTTAACCAAGCCAGAAATTTTTACCAACCACAAGAAGCTTTTGGAAATTCAAGCGCAACTTTCGAAACAAGAGGAAGCGCTCGCCACAGCCTTCGCACGCTGGGAAAAACTGTCCTAAGAGCACCCAAAAGTTGGTTATACTTTACGCATGGGATTGAACCACCAGGCAATTACAGCATTCAGAACAGTCCTTCCATACAGCGTGTTTGGAGCTGCATGGATTTGGGGATCCGATAAAGCTCTTCTTCTTTTCACGCAAGACCCAGCGACTCTGTCACAAATCTCGACTTACAAGGGATTAGCCTTTATCATTGTGACATCTACGCTTCTATTTTTACTTGTGCTGCGCAAGATTCACGAGCTCGAAATTTTGCACATGCGCTTAGACAAAAGGCGCAATGAGTTGCAAGAGTTTGTGTATGCCGCCTCGCATCAACTTCGCACGCCTTTGCTCACCATTTCTGGCTTCGCAGGTGAAATCGCAGACGGCGTTCAAACGAAAGTAAGTACCGAAGAAATGAACCACTCCGTGAATATGATTCAGAAGGGCGTTCGCCAGCTTGAAGGCATTTTAAAGGGGCTTTCGCGCTTGCATAGGCATTTACGCAACGATCCTAAGCCCGCTCGCATTAATGTCGATCAAGTAGTACGCCGTATATTGCAACAGATCAATGTCGATGAAGGCGATTCATCTCTAAGCGCTGATGTGAGCGAGCTTCCACCTTGCTATGCAGATCCAGATCACATTGAAGTGATGCTGCACGAAATCATTGAAAACGCAGTTCGCCACAGCCACAAGCATCAACAGGCGCATCTATGGATTTCGGGGCAAGTAATTCGGAAAACAGCTGTGTACGAATTTCGCGATGATGGACCTGGATTCTCAAATGAGAACTTAAGCCAGCTCATGAATCCCATCTTACGCAAACAAACGTCTCACGACACTGGTGCTTTACAGATTGGCCTTGCAATAGCTTCGCGTTGTGCGCAATGGAATCAAGGCCATCTAATGGTTACCACAAACAAAGGCCACGGCACTTGCATTCGAATTGAACTTCCTTTTAACCACTGAGATATAAATGCTTACTCGTCACAATTACTTTATTCGCGAACACGTTGGTCTGCTCAAACTTTCAGACACTTATGATATTATCGATCCTGAGAATCAACAATTGATCGGATTTGCAAAAGAGCAAGTCCCATTTTGGGCCGTTCTTCTGCGCATTTCCATTCAAAAAACTTTGTTACCCACCACCATTTCGGTTCATCAAGGTAACAACGAACAGAGTCCAGGCCCAGTCTTGTTTCAAATCAAACGAGGGCTTAACTTTGGCTTTCGTACCAAAGTTGAAATCATTGATCAAGGCGGCAATCTTGTCGGGTGGTTTCAAAAGAAGGCGTTAAGTTTTGGCGGAGCCTTCTTAGTGTTCGATGCCCAAGGAACTCAGGTTGCCAAGGTCACGGGCGATTGGACCGGTTGGGAGTTTCGTTTCGAGAACTTGCAGAATAAACAACTTGGTGTGGTTAGCAAGCGTTGGGCGGGCATTGGAAAAGAATTGTTTTCAACGGCAGACAACTACATGATTTCGCTTACACCCACAGAAGAAACAAGCGAGCACAACACTTCGTTGGCCATGCTCTTACTTGCTGCAGGGCTTGCGATTGACTCCATTTTTAACGAACGGTAAGGCGTCATCGCTAGCTATGAACGATGAGGGAAGATCCTTAATAATTTCACCCGTCTGAATTGATCTTGGTTATCAATTCTTGTAATACTTGCTCAGCCTTGTCGATTGGAACTTGGCATGTACCCGCTGCCGCGTGACCACCACCACCATAAGTCAGCATCAAAGATCCGATGTCTGTTTTGGACGTGCGGTCAAAAATGGACTTGCCCGTTGCAAAGACCACGTTCTGCTTCTTCAATCCCCATATCACATGGATACTCACATTGACCTGTGGAAACATGGCATAGATCACAAATCGATTGCCGGCATAAATAATATCCTCATTACGTAAATCGAGGATCACAAGATTCTTATAAACCTTGGTGCACCGATGAATCTGATCTTTAAAGAACCCTTCATGCTCGCAATAAAGAACCATGCGCTCGCGAACATCGGGCTGCTGCATAATTTCATTGATGTTGTGCGTTTTACAATAATCGATAAGTAACATCATTAATTGATAATTACTAATACGGAAGTCACGAAAGCGACCTAGTCCCGTGCGTGCATCCATTAAAAAAGACAACAGTTCCCAGCCGCTAGGGTTCATTACGTCTTCCATGGAGAACTGCGCGGAATCAGCTTTATCAACGGCAAGCATCATGCCTTGATCGATCATCGGAAATGTTTGAAGCCCTCCGAGCCATTCGTACACAACACGCGCAGCCGATGGAGCCTTTCCATCAAGAACATAATTGGTAAGGCTAGCGATATCCTTATTGCGAACGCCTTCCGATTCATGGTGATCAAAGGCCATCGCACAAGCACCCACGTAAGGAAGGTTGGTGGTGATATCACGATCGGTAATAACGATCAAACCATCTTGCATATCCTTCGGGTGCACAAACTTAATCTCGTCGATTAAGCCTAGTTCAGTAAGCAACATGCCACATACCAAACCATCAAAGTCACTACGAGTCACAAGACGATAGCGGCTGCCATGAAGTTTTTGAATATTCGGATGCATACACTCTCCAAGAGCTTAATTGCTCAAATTATGACATAAACCAACATGAATTGCCACAACCGATACAAGCAGACTGAGAATGAAGATATTAAACCAATGCACTGAATTTTGATTCATTTAAGGTTTGGCTAGATCTCATTTATTTATTACACGGTTTTTCTACGTTTTGATTCTAATTTGGCAATTATATATACAAAATAAGGAATAGTTTTACACGATGTGAATGTGCCAAGAACTAACATGGAGACGAAAAATGAAGATTCACGCCCCGCTGCTCGTGCTATCCTTAATGGGATTTGCGATTCAAGCTCAAGCAAGTCTTCAAGGAGTGGTCACACTTGCGAACCAGGCTCCAAAGCAAGGTGTAACACTGACTCTCCAATCTACTGGTGAGTCAAGCATTACTGATGCAAAGGGAGCATTTTTGTTTGCTACTGCATCGACTTCAATTTTGACAAATGTGAATTCCACCCAGCCGATTCGAATGGCGCAAGGTATGGTGGTGATGCAACTGGCAAGTAGAACGCAAGTGTCTGTGCAAATATTTAACTTGGCCGGAAAGCTTGTTGGACAAAGCCCTAAACGTTGGATGGAAGCGGGTGAATTCCAAGCGAATCCTTTTCAAGGCATGAATCAAACAGGCCTGTATGTTGTTCGCATAAATACAGGATCGTTGCAACAATCTCTTTTGGTGCAATGGATGGGAAGCCCAAGCAATTCAAGTGTGCGTATTACACAAGGCGCAACCGTTTCGAGTACACAAGGTACAACCGCTTCGCTTAAGCGTGTGGCAGGTGCTGTTGATGCGATCACCGTGAAGATTGGCGGAGATTCGGTGGGCGAAGTGTCCACATTTATTAGTCAAGGAACGCTGCCCAATATCGTTGTGGTACAACGCACTGTCAAAGGCGCAATCACTTTAAACGGCAACACTGTTTCGTCACTATTAATCGACTTGAAAGGCAATGCAGGAGAGTTGGTAAGCCTTGACCCTACTTGGGCTGCGGGCACAGCACAGTATCAAGTGGTGGCACCTTGGCGCGTTGTGAATTCGGCAACACAATGGATAGCGCATGTCAATATTGGCCTCGCCAATGGAAGCGCTATTTCGGATTCATCGAAGACTTTTGTAGATAGTGCATCTGTTGTGCAAATTCCCACAATTGTCTTGAAGTCAAGCAGCAGCACGGTTAGTTCGAGTTCTGTGAAAGCAAGTTCAAGTTCGATTAAAGTAAGCTCAAGCTCAGTTGTTGCCTCGAGCGCATCGGCACTGTACATTGCGCCTCTTGATTCTGCAGCCACCTATGCCGTAAACTGGGTGTGGACTAATCGCATTTTGGATCCAACCGAAGTCAACGCTTTGGGTGGTTATAACTTCTTAGAAGACAAGATCATGGGCGAAAAGGGCACACTCAATGTTTGCGTCCGGTGGGAATCCACAACGAAAGTTACGCAGACTCAACGCGATAAATTCGAGCCCATGTTAAACCGTGCCGTGAACAATTGGACCAAGTGGCTCAGGGGCTACGACGGATTCCCTTACGATACTGTCAAGGTTAAGATCATTGGATGGGCTGTGATTGATAGCTCTTACCTTGATATGACTGGCATTACTGTGCCCGTGTACAAGAACGGCTCGCTGACGCTTGTGAATGGCAACTGGGTCACCGGAGCCACAGCTCCTTATTGCCCAACAGACTGCGCACGCGAAACCTATTACAATGGATCGAAGGTAACAACGACTTACCCCAATTGCAAAGCGCCCAATCAGCACTTTGTAACCGTGCTATGGGGAACCGATGGATTCGTTGGCGGAGCAGGCACAGAAGGTGGAGCTCGCGTGGCCTCTGATTACATTCTGTCAGTGCTTGACTTACAAGAGCCACACATTATCGAGCATGAATTTGGACATGGATTCAGCTTCCCTGATTTTTACACCGACGCAACCGATTGCCCAGGTGGCAACTGCGCAAACCTTCCTCTCAGCATCATGAACGCAGGCGCATCAATGGTGATCACTGATTGGGATAAGGTTTCGCTCCGCAATGTTTGGGACAAGATGAATGCACAGACCCCTTCACGCTGGTGAATTGGTTGACTTAACTTGCCCCCGCATTGCAGATAAAGCGCTGCGCCATTATTCATTCCATGGGGTGACAACGGTGACCATGGAATCCACTTATGGACTTGTTTGGGTTCCCAAAGATAAGTGGCTTGCCATTCTATTGAAACCAACCCGTATTTCGGGCACTTCTCACCGCAATAGAATTGCAGAGCTATTTTTGCCGATCATGACTGCCTACGAAAAAGCTGTTCTCTCCAATGTTGCCAAAGCGATCGAGCGTTATTCGCTCATTGAAGAAGGCGACCGCGTATTAGTGGCAGCATCGGGTGGTAAAGATTCCACCACAATGGCTTATGCCTTGAGCGCATTGCGGAAGCGGCTTGGGATTAATTACGAACTCAGTGCTTTGCATATTTCTTCTGACTTTTGCGCTTGTTGCAAAAAGATCGCGCTCAAGAATTTGCTCGAATCTTGGGATGTTCCTTTTGACGATTTGCATGTGGCCATTATTGGCCGCTTAAAGCCTGGCGAGTCCATGAACTGTTACTGGTGCAGTTCGCAGCGGCGCATGGAACTCATGGAATATGCGCGAGCCGGCAACTTCAACAAGATCGCGCTTGGTCACCACATGGATGATATTTTGGAAACTTTTTTCATGAACATGACCATGAAGAGTGAACTTTCATCGATGCCCATGCGACTCGACTACGACAAATATCCGATCACATTGATTCGCCCTCTTGCCATGGTGGAAGAGCGCCAGATCATTGGTTTTGCTGAGGCTGCGGGGTTTCGTGCAAAAGCGTGTACGTGTCCTTATGGCAAAAATTCGAAGCGCCGCACCATGCGAGAAAAGCTTGCGACATTTACTGAAGGTGATTCGTTTGTGAAACGCCGCATCTATGAATCACTGCATAATGTGAATTTGGAATACATGACTGGAATGAAACCTTTGGCAAAATCGCCACAGTAGGATTTTATGAATTTGTATTTGTGAATCCCGCGAAAGGGTATGCTGGTATCATTGTTGTAACCATCTTTACCTAAAGGTTTATATGCTAAACAAAATATTTGCGAGTCTTTGCTTCGCAGGGCTACTGGCCACCTCGGCAATAGCTCAAAGCGCACACTTTCACATATTCATTTTGTTTGGGCAATCGAATATGGAAGGCGTGCCTCAACCCGAAGCGGTGGATACTGTGACCGATCCGCGTATTCAAGTACTTGCCTACAATAGCTGTAGCAACCTAACTCCCACTCGCGTGTACGATCAATGGTATACAGCTTCCCCTCCTTTGCATAGCTGCTATTTGGGTGTGGGTCCGGGCGATTATTTTGCAAAAACATTGCTCAAGTCAATTCCTGCCGGTGATACCATTGGTCTTGTTCCTTGTGCAATCGCGGGTGTCGATATTGATTTTTTTCGCAAAGGCATTGTGTCTGCGCGCAGAAGCCAATTCACCATTCCTCCCGATAATTCCTACACCGGTGCTTACCAGTTTATGCTAGACCGCGCAAAGCTTGCACAGCAACGTGGCGTAATCGAAGGCATGCTGTTTCACCAAGGGGAATCCAATGCTGGGCAGCTTACTTGGGTCGGCCAAGTGCGTGAAATTGTAACAGACCTGCGTGCAGATTTAGGAATTCCCAACCTTCCTTTTGTGGCGGGAGAGGTTCTCTATAATGGTTGCTGTTCTACGCACAACTTTCGCGTAAAGCAAATTCCAGATTCGATTTCGAATTCAGCGATTGTGTCTGCGGCACTCGATGAGTCTATCTATTGGAGTGCTAGTGTCGCGGGGCTTCCCATGTACACTGGCGATACTTACAAAGCGCATTTTAATCTCGAAGGGCAACGTGAATTAGGTCGCCGTTATGCAATGAAAATGATGCCGATGTTGCCGGCAGGTCTTGTGACTGCTACCCGTGAAGTCAATGCTATCAATGCTTTTGAGGTGCATAAGGTTCTTGGTGGACTTTTGGTAACAAGTTCAATGGAGTTCACACAAATTTCAATGGTGAACATGAATGGTGCGGTGAGCAAAATTGCCGCGAACTCTAGTGGATTCATCTCTACCCAAGGCATTCCGCAGGGCTTGTATATACTGAGAGTTGGCGATGGCAGCAAAAGGTTCCAGAGGCTATGGTTGATCGATTGAACGAACTGCCCGAAGGAGCCGCGCAGTGTCGCTATGGTTGCACCACGGATTATTGAATCAGGCTGACTTTCTCGATCATCTCGCTTACAACAGCATTCAGTTTTGGAATGATTTCGATCGTGAGATTCCACACAATTCCAAGATCAACACCGAAGTATTGGTGAATAAGCTTATCGCGCATTCGCGCCAGTTGTTTCCATTTAATTTTCGGGTATTTGACTAACAAATCTTCGGGCAACATTTTGACTGCTTCACCAATGATTTCAACACTCCGCACAAATGCTCTTTGTCTCACGGCATCTTTATGAAAATCGCGAAGATCATATGAGTGGGATTCCTGAATCAGAAATAAACACTCTGTTTGAATGTGCAAGAGATATTCAAGCGGAGAGTGGGACATCTTCGGCTTCTTTCAAGATAAAGGGACCGATATGCGGACTCAGCGAATCCTGTGTAATTAAGTCTACTGTTTTACCGAAGCTTTCTTCTAGCAAATCACAAACATCCATATAATTGTGAAAGCTCGTGGATTCAGGAGCGAACTGAACTAGCAAATCAATATCACTTGTGGCTGTTGCTGCGTTGCGCACATAAGACCCAAAGAGGGCACAGCGCACGATCCCAAAGCCTTTAAGCTGTGGGGCCAATTGTTTCAACTTCTGGATGACTGTAAGTTTGTCCACGAGATCAATATACCATTTTGGCTGCTTCAATTCGAGTGATGCTAAAGGCTACTTCAATCCTACTTCGCGAGAACCCAGTCTTCCCAAAGCGTGACTTCATGACCTTGTCTGCCGTCAGTTCTTTCAATACGTAAGCGATGTTCCCCTGCAGGAATTCCAGTGAAGGTATATCGTCCATCAAGCGCCTTGAAAAAGCAGCCTTTACCCGAACCGCATCCTCGCAATTGAGCTTGCAGATACCAACTTGAATCCAAGCCAGTCAGTGCAGAGCTAAATGCAGCATATATGCCGGTAATACTGGCAGGAGCACGCATGTCGATATGGGGGCTGGCAACAATGGAGGTATCGGAAGTCACAGTAAAATACGCAAGTCCCATAAGCGTGTCTATCCCAGAAATCCAGGTAGAGGCAACCTCGTATTCTGCTGTAGTTTGCAAATTATGAATTACCCATGCACCATTCACGTCCGTTGTGTCGCTGGCGATTACTACCCCCATCCATGCGGTTGAATCTGCTGTACTCATGATGTTTACTACAGCATGTGCAAGAGGAATGCTGTCGGCACTCAAGAGAATTCCTCGCGCCGAAGTAACATTGTTTGTTTCGGTAATCACACCGCGACCTGCTACAGATGTCTTGCCACAGCCCGCCATGACTACTAAAATGGCGATGACCATTCCAATAAATTTCATTCTGATTTTCTCCGCATAAGGCGTGTATCGGCTACAGGAAATAGCTGCACATTTAATTGGTACACAACATTTTCACTACTGATTTCTTGTGCCCACTGAATCAGTTGCTGCCGAAAGGTTCGTAACTTTTCGCGCAATTCGGGAATGCGTTCAAGCGACATAGGAATCGTGAGTGTCGAAACATCCCGTTCCGAACGAGGTGTTTGTTCCAAGAGTTCCTGTACAAGCCTTAAGACTTCGCGTTGGTAGTTGAGTACAGCTTCTGCCGCCCACCCCTCTCCGCTAGAAAGAACTCGGTCACAAGCCCGCAGAATTCCTTGTGAGTCCATTCCTACTAGGCCAAGCCGCATTAATAACTCCACAGACTCGCGCGCCGTTTCTTCGGATAGCGGAATGCGAAAAAGCTCCCCGAGTCGCTTGAAGCTGGTGCCACGAAAATCAAGCAAGCTGATCAAGGTGCGCATTACCGGATGGTGCCACCGACTGAAATATTCATGTCGATCATCTTCCAGCGTGCGGTAGCGGACTCCGCGGATTGCTTGCATCTCAAGGAAAAATCGCTGGCAGTCCTTGGCTGATTTTGCCGTGTTGAAGCGAATGAGTGCTTCAAAGTATCGTTCTTCTTGTGAATTCAATCCAAATATTTTTGCGGTCTTGCTCCAATGTTTTGAGCTCAGATGCTTTTTTCCTTGGGTAATACGGATCAAATGAGCGGAGTCAATACCCAAGCGTACAGCTACAGCCCGAAGCGAGAAGCTTGGTCGCTGCTTCTTTATTTCATTGGTTCGGTCCCGCAACCAAACTCGATAATCATCAGCAGAAAATAGGCATAGCCCCATAGTGTGAATCTAGGTAAACAAAGACCCATGCGGAGTGAAGAATTAAACGAATTATGACCTTTTGGTCATCAGTTAAAAGCTCTGTTTAATCTTTTTAACCATGGTGTACACTTAGATTATGCGAAGGGATAATCATATTTCCGAGGAGTTTTTATGGAGAAGATTTCGTACACGCTTGCTTTGGGCGTAATGATCGCCTTTGGCGTTGCTCTGACTTCTTGTGGTAACGAAGGAGCCTCTGTCATTGTGAATGAATCCTCTG
>Ga0302272_1000827_pt1 | contig 13990 bp, 11 predicted proteins | sample III_Bog_N1_2_FD_198772 | JGI IMG/M metagenome (GOLD analysis project Ga0302272, IMG submission 198772) | Peat permafrost microbial communities from Stordalen Mire near Abisko, Sweden - III_Bog_N1_2 | ecosystem: Environmental > Terrestrial > Soil > Wetlands > Peat | place: Sweden: Abisko...
AAAGTGGGCGATGTGATTGTTTTTTATGGTTTTAAAGATAAAACCCGTATTGGACATGTAGGCATTATTTGCGAAGCCGATGGAATGAATTCCAAATTTATACATTCATCTTCCGGCAGATCAAAGGGCGTTACTATCAGCGATTTAGGATCTAAGGCTTACACACGTCGTTTTTACAAATGCATTGATGTGATTAACTAAGGGAAAAGGAAGGTTAATCCGATTAGATAAAAGGAATCTTAAAAGCCCTTCGGGCAGTTACTTATTTGTTTCCTGAATTGTATGAACCCATGAATGCGGTATTGGACCTCCGATGTTATTTTTCTCCAGTTCTGTTTTAATGGTTTCAATCATCCATCCTGAGGCTGCAGTCTGGTTTTGAGGTAGTGTAAATGCCCGAAAGGCAACGGTTACTGTCCCGGGTTTTAATGCAACTATGCCAATACTTATCTCTGTATCTTTTAAAAACAGCTCGTTCTGACCGATGACAGGCAAAATCAACTTGCGCAAGTCTTCAATGTTTGTGTTACCAGCCAGGTCAACAACGATTTCCACGAGTGATTGTCCAAGGTGTGTGAAATTGATGATCGTTCCGTTCGAAACGGCTCCATTTGGAAGAATAATTGTCTCTCCTTTTGGTGAATTTAGTATGGTATTGAATATCTGAATTTCTTTTACGACACCCGTTTTACCCAATGATTCAATAACCTCTCCTACCTTATAGGGTTTGAACATCAGGATAAGCACTCCTCCTGCAAAATTAGCAAGTGTGCCCTGCAAAGCCAGACCGACTGCCAAACCGGCAGCTCCAATTATTGCAATAAAGGAGGTCGTTTGAATACCGATCATTCCGGCTACACTAATCACCAGGAGAACTTTCAGTACGATGGTGACCATACTTCTCAGGAACGATCGCAATGATTCGTCGATCTTTCCCATCCCGAATGAGACTGCCTTTCCGATCCTTCCAATCACCCACCAACCAATAATCAATACAACCAGTGCCATCACCAACGACGGAAGATAGTTTAATACCAGCAATTTAATGTTTTCGAAGTAAGTTTCAATCTGGCTCATAATATTTGTTGTTTTTGGTTTTATTTTAGAAAAACAGAATACTTAAAGCGTTTTAGCAATATTGTTTCCTTATGGTTTTAATTCCCGCATTTTGTTGACAGCTGAAACGCCCGCGCCCCCTTTCATTTTCCCAAATAAACCGTTTTGCAACGGGTAAAACCTGCCGAGGTTAGCGGGATTAGTATCGGTCAGACAGGTAATGGATTTCTTATCTGCGAGAAAGCAACCCTTACTATCCATCAAATTTGGCTTTTGAGTATTTGGTAAATCTTATTTTGTAAATAGCACACCAACAATGTCAACCATCCATAAACTGAAATTAATAAGACTAACATCTTAGGTGTTTATCTTGTTCAATATTTAAAAAAGATAATATTTATAGCCGCTACGAGCGGTTGAAAACCATCGAAGCGGCATATAAAACCCTTCGAGGGTCTGCGACCGCTCGAAGGGTAGTGAAACAGCTCGAAGGGCTATCTTTTTTCAATTTAAAGCCTTGCTGTGAATGTGATCTTCGGAGATAATTAGAACAGAAGGCGTATTCGTTAACCAGACCGTCTGTTTTTCAACAAGACTTTTCCAGCTTTCGAGACCAATGATCATCAAATCCTGCTGCTGTAATATCTCCTTTTCGATCATGGGTTGATTCAGCAGATAGATATGATTGGGGGCATTTTGCTCAATTTCCCGTATCAATTCCTTCATCTCAGAATCCTTTACTTGCCCGTTTGCATCAAATATAGTGACCTGTGTGCCCGAATTGGAGATCAGCTTCTGCGCATATTTAATCAGGAAAGCATCCTTGCGATCAAGTATAGGGATAAAGACCTTGTCGGTCTTCAACAGGTTTTTGTCGAGTAAAATTCCGACCGGTACTTCACTTTTGGCTAAAATCATTCGGGTACTCTCTTCAAAAGGTGACCGTTCGAATAATTTTTCTTTCCCCGTCACCGTGTTGATGATCCTGTCCGGATCAATTATCCTGGTTGTAAATCCTAAAATCCTTCCTAACAGGCTTCCTTCAAAGATGGATTGGCCAAGACCAACGAGCAATAAATCGTAGTCGCCTTTGTTGGCCACATCGGGAATTTCGGCCATGATATCGTTGGAAACCTTAAATAACGTGGTGATTTTCTGGTTCAATATTTTTGACTCTTCGATCACCGGGGCAAAACTTTCGTACTCGTATTCATCAATATTTACATGGTTTAATTCATTGTTGGGCGAAAGGTGCATCACGGTTACTGCCGCATTGCTGTTCATTTTCTTCACCAGGTTATTGGCCAACCGGAGTAATACCTTTCCCTTCTCGGGATTCGCGAACGATATTAAAACTTTGTATTTACTGATCTGACTGATTTCGTTAAAAGCAAGATTGGGTTCCTTTCTGAAAAACCTGTTGATCAAATCGAGTGCAGGACCGGTCATAAAGGTTGTTACGAGTGCCATGATGACCATCATTGTAAAAATCTGCGGATTCAAAACGCCCAGGTCGTAGCCGATATTCAGAACAACCAGTTCCATCAATCCCCGTGTATTCATTAAAGCGCCAATCGACAGACTATCGCGCCAGTTTTGCCCAACAAATTTAGCTGCCAATGCGCTGCCAATAAATTTTCCGGTCACCGCCACAAGAATGATTAAACCTGTAATCTTCCACAGGAACGGGTCGTTTAAAAGCCCGATCTCTGTTCTTAATCCGGTATAGACAAAGAATAAGGGGAGCAATAAAACGAGCGCTACATCTTCAATCTTTTCGATTAAGATATTCCTGAATTTCACGTTGTCGGGCATGATGGTGCCGGCCATAAAGGCGCCAAATAAAGCATGGATACCAATCATTTCGGTCGCATACGATGATATGATCAAGGTTAAAAAGAAAATTGCAACGATTGGCTTGCTCATGTTTTCGCGCGAAGGGTACAAATCGCCAACGCGTTTAAGGAATGGTTTCACACTGTAAAACATGAATAAAACATAGCCAACTGCCATTAGTATCACATAAATAGAACTGCCAAAAGAGCCCGCTTTCACAATCGCGATCACCGCTGCCAGTATGCACCATGCCGTAATATCGTCAACTGCGGCACAGGTAATAACAATCGCTCCAAGCCTTGTTTTATGAATTCCGCGTTCCTGCACAATTCGTGCAAGTACCGGAAACGCGGTAATGCTCATGGCAATCCCCAGGAAAAGTGCAAACGATAAGAATTGTATCCCCGCAGGAGCAAAGAAGGAGTAAATAAAATAGGCCAAGCCCATTCCCAATGTAAAAGGGATAATAATGCTTGCGTGACTGATTACAACGGCGTCCTGCGCTTTACTCTTCAGTGTTTTCATATCCAGTTCCATGCCTACCATAAACATAAACAAGATCAAACCGATCTGGCTCAGAAACTGAAGATTGCCTAATGATTGAACTGGGAATACAGCCGCCGAAAAACCGGGGAAATACATCCCTATAAACGAAGGCCCTAAAATAATACCTGCCAGAATCTCCCCTATAACGGTTGGCTGTCCTATTTTTTTACATAACCAGCCTAACAGACGGGCCGCAAGGATAATGGTGATAATCTGGGCAAGCAAGAGCGCCAACGGATGGGTGAAATTTTGCGATAACGTATTTAAAAACTCTGTCCAGTGACTTTCGCCACTCGCCTTAATACCAACCGCTCTTCCAACTTCCAATACCTTACCAGCTTTCACAATCCAATAAATCATTACAGAGAAAAAACCGATGATCAGAAAATAGATGAGAAATATATGTTTGAGTTTCTTCATAACTTAATTATCAAATTCGTTGTTCCGCAAAAATGGTTGTTTTTCCGGAATAAAGTAATTGGCGCTTGTTGAAATGAAGGAGAAATGAAATAAGCCGGTAAAAATCTGTAATCAAATCACAGCCTGACGAGCTGGATAAATTCTTTCCGGTAGGTCTCGCTTAGAAATAAGACCAAAGGTTTTCCATCCGGCTGAACGATATTCGTGGTAATTGTATCGTGCGAAAAAAAATGAACTGACCTGAACGCAATTAGTTCTTTCTTATTCAACTGGCAGAACTGTCCCAGTGGGAAGATCTCGAGAAGTCGTGCAATCGAAATGTTTTTTAAAACGATGGTGGTAGCATCCAACAGGTAAGCGACCTTATCGCGGCTATCTGTTTCGGAGGTGCCGATATAGCCGATTTGGTCAGTAATGATCAACATCTTTCCTTTATCCGTATTTAACTGGATATAGTTTTTAGGTGCCAATCCTTTGTCGGTTCTTAAAACGGCCTTTTGAACAGCAAGTTGTAACCGATCTAATTTAATTGGTTTTCGTACATAGTCGATGGCATCGAGGTCGAAAGCTTCGGCAGCATATTGGTTATAACCGGTTGTGAAAATTACCGGCTTTCCATTCAGTAATCTGGCGACTTCCAATCCGTTGAAACCTGGCATCTCGATATCCATGATGCACAGGTCAAATTCCAATCCGGCGATCTCCGTTAAAAAGAGTTCCGCGTCATTAAATGTACGGATCACTTCGAGTTCAGGGATTTGTTCGCAGAGCATTTTCAGATAAGTGAGACTGGGCATCTCATCATCTAACAGCAAGCATTTTAGCTTTGTGTTCAAGTAAGTTGATTTTTAAATGAGCAATGTAACAATTGTCTTCCACGAACTTTTCGAGCTTGTAATTCTCGGCATAAATTATTTTAAGCCTTTGTTCCATCGATTTTTCACCAATCCCGCTGTGATCTTTCTTCATCGGTTCTTTAGCCGAAATTTTATTGGCCACTGTCAACGAAAAAATACTGTCAATAAAACTATAAGTAACCGAGATAAACGCATCCGGACTTTGAAGGTCGGCATGTTTAAAAGCGTTTTCGATTAACTCCATCGATACAAGCGGCGCCAATACAGGTTGTGTGTACAAAGGTTCATTTTCATGAATCTTTAATTTGACTTTCAGCTCAAACAACGGACTCAGCTTGATCTTATTAATCTCAATAAGACTCATTGCAAAATCGATTTCCTCCTTGGGTGTCACATATTTCTTATGACTGTCGTAAAGGATGTAATCCAGTACATTCGCCAGTTTGTCGATTGCAAAATAGGTCTGATAAGCATGTGCCTGGATTGAATTTAAGATATTCTTGAACAGGTGCGGATTGAGTTTTGATTCGATCGTTTCGAGCTGAATATTATCCAGTTTATTTTCAAGTTCCTTCACCTTGTTTTCAATCTCCCGTTTCCTCCTCTCCGACCGGTTGAGCCGAACGATCAAATAAACAACGAGCGAAACCGCTCCGGCTACGATAGAAATCATCAGGTAAATATTCAATGTAAATATACTCGCGTCCGTATCCATCTTTTTTTAGTAAAGTTAGCGAATTAATTCTAACCTTCGAGCGGTCTGCAACTACCCTTCGAGCGGTCATTGACCCTCGAAGGGTAATTGATAGAAGCCGCTTCGAGGGTCTGCGACCACTCGAAGGGCTGAGACCGCTCGAAGGGCTACGGTCTTACTCTTTTTTTTCGGGTGGCGAAATTTGGCCAAAGTAGGAAATCGGACTCCGGTTATTGCTATTGACTGAAAGCGTTGCACTGCCTTCGAAGCTCACGGAGAGTGATATCTTGTAATTATCGTTTGCTCCTTTAACACTTGCGTCGATCTGATAGTTTTTAGCCCCTTTGGTAACTGTATAATCATCGGGCTTCCCGCCAAATTTCATACCAGCATCACCACCATAACCAATACTGCCGTATGCTTTACCAAAAAAGGGCATATAACTTTCAATACTATCGGGATGAAATTTCATATAGTTGGGATTTGAAGTCAAATCCATCGATTTGAATCCCGTGGGAATGGCTGTTCGGCCGACGAAAACAAACTCTCGTGCATTAATTAACGCCTCGGTTTGCTGTTGCTTTTCAATAGCACGTTCGGCCTTCAATTGTTTTTTGCTTTTTTCCTGGGCAAAAAGGGTGGTTCCAATAAAAAATAGAAGAACCAGTAAAACTGAAATTTTTGGTTTCATAATGTTTGTTTTTAATTTCCTGTTTAAAGCAAATCGTACAATAATTATACAACACTCTTTTCAATTTGTTTATTTTTCAAACTATGGGGAAAAACTTTTCGGAAATTTAAGAACCCTTCGAGCAATTTGCGGCTACCCTTCGAGCGGTCGTAGACCCTCGAAGGGTGGATAAGGCCGCTTCGAGGGTCTTCGACCGCTCGAAGGGCTGCGATCGGTCGAAGGGCTAGGTTGGTCGAAGGGCTGAGCTACTTTTTTTCTTCCTTTTTAAGCGCCTTCTTCGCTTCGCGGTTCAGCTTACGGTTCTCTTTCGAAGGGAGCATTGTTTCCTGTAATCCCGATACGACCGATTTAATTACCAGGTTCATAAATCCCTTGTTAACATCACGCGCCACATCGAATTTTACAACCCGTGGCGCTTTATCTGCTGAGGCCGGATTGCTGGAATTCAGGTAACTGTTCGCGGCAAAGGTGATCAACGAATTCTTCAGCTTCGAATACTTCTTCAGATCGATGGTTAACCCCAGGTCATGGTAAAGGAATTCCATATCGCCGGATGCTTTCAGCGGATAACCATTCCCGGAAAAATTGATCGCATCAACGAAACCAGTTTTGACACTTGTGGAGCCAAATGCCTCAATTATACGGTTTAAATCTTTAAATTCGAAAGGTTTGATGACACCTTTAAAATGGAACTCAGGATTGGTATAACTAAACTCCAATCCAAGATCGAAAGGAACCTTGTTCTCGAGGTAGCCATTCAGCTTTACCGAAAGCCGCGTGCCAGGTATCCGGTTCGATATATTCAGCGCGTTTAAATTCATCCTCCTGATTTTCACACTGGCCAGCTCTCCGTCTATCTTCTTTTCCTGGTATTCAACCGCCGATCCCGATATCGTTAATTCATGAATCGTCAGTGGAATGCCAATTGTATTTAATTGCTGTCCCGGAAATTCGGGAAGCCGTTTCAAATCTACCTCCTTTGTTTTATCCCTGTAAATTAACACATCCGCGCTGTCGAGACTTACCTTTCCGATCAACAGCGTCCGGTAAAACCGAAGACTATCAATACTGATATTCGAAACATCCACGTTTTTTACGGTAATGGAATACAATTCTTTCTGATACTTGCGAAGCTGGTTGAATGCATCGTGACTAAGTGTGGGTTTCAGGATCGCACCGGTGATATGGACTGCCTTTTCGCTTTGCGATAACTCGACCAGTTGAGCACCGATCAGGTATGTGCTATCAGCCGTCACGAGCTTCCAGTCCTGTATTCGCGTTGTGTAGTTCCCTACCTGGAAATCGACCGTATCGGGCCGCTGCTGGATCGCAAACGAATCGACATTCAATTCGAAGCTCTTCGATTCCATCGATTTAAAACCGCCCGTTTTAGAATGAATTGCAAAATCGCGCAACCCGAGGTCAGCTCTTCGGAACGACAACGAATCGGCACCGGTAAGCTGGCTGAGATAAATATCACTTACAAAGACATTCAATGCTCCTATTTTGTAATGGCTACCAGCATGTTCGTCATCCATTGTCATAGATCCGTCGCGCAGCACAAATTCTTTCAGAAAGTAGGAGTCAAGGTAACTTTTAAGCTTTTCGATCTCCGCTTTCGTCGTTTTATCACCGGCTTTAAATGGGAACAGCACATGATTTTTCCCTGTTAGCTTTACCGAAATCTCCGGCTTTTCAATCTCGATCGAACTTACCTGTAAACGGTTATGTTTCAACAAAGCGAAAATATCAACTCCATTCAGGTCGATTCTCCTTGTAAGCAAAAAAAACGAGCTGTTGATATACGGATAAGGCTGCAAAGGGACTTTCTTCGGTGCGATAACGACGTTCCTGATCTTCACCTCCCCCGAGACAATATTGATACTCAGATGATCAAAACTCAGATCATATACATCGGAGATCACATTCGAATTAAAACTCCGCAGAATGGCTTCGGAGATCAGCCGGTTGAAATTTTTATAGACGTAAAACGCCCCGGCCGATAAAATCACGACAGCGGCCAGTACGACCATCAGCAAAACCTTGCGCGATAATTTACTCATCGATCGAAAATTTCAATTCAAAAACCGGCATGCTACCCACATTCTCTGGAGCATCCTTATTGGGAATCAGCATCTTAATTCGGGTAGAGTCGTCGACCGCATGCAAAGCCGCTTCAATCTTACGGATACGCGTTAGCGTAAAACTGCTTTGTATCGAATCGATCTGGTGATTTCCGATCAGTTGCATACATCCTTTAAGCAATTCTAAAGTATCAGGCATGATTTTCTGGGCGACAAAAGCGGTAAACTGTTCTTTCTCTTTTTGGTAATCAGTACCTGTAGCAGCATTAAACCGCTTACCGGCCTCTTCGAGGGCAATCTCCTGCTTCTCGAGTTCGATGTCGTTATAATAAGCCATTTCAATTTTCATATCGGGCTTTTTCTTCTCAAGTTCAGAGAACAACTTAATGCGCCGCAAATGGCCATTCGTAAGTGTTGTATCGGCATAGTTAAATTCGATTCCCCTGATCTCGTCCGGATCGACTCCCATCAAGCTCGATAAAGCCCTGAAAGGAGATGAAACGACCTTCACTACCAGGTTTTTAAAAACCTGCCAGACAAGCTTGCCAATTTTTGTCCGGGGATCGTTTAAGTCGCCATTAACCGGAAGATCGAGGATAATATCGCCATGAACGTCCTTTAAAAGGTAGAACGCCAGTTTCAACGGGATATTCATTAATCCGCCGCTCTTTTTTCCCAACTTCGCGTTGCGGATAATCAGTTTATTCTCGCTTGTCAGTTGCCGGGCAGTTATCACAGTCTTTCCCTCGTAATACATATTTCCAAGGATAATTGGCGTGCCCACATAATACTTCGAAAGGATATTAAGATCGCTGAGCAGGAAATTCGTGATCACGTAATTGACTTTTAGTTCATACGGATCTGAAGGATTGATCCCCAGTTCCCCCTTTAGTTTCCCTCTTTTGTTAAGCCGTGCGGTCGAATAGGCGGTGACCCATTTCTTGACCGAAGTAATCGAATCAACTTTCAATGCTACCTGGTCGATATGATAGTCGAACGGTTCGCCATAGGTATTGTCGCGGAAATCGAGCAGGCCGTTATCGATTTTAAAATGATTGACCTGGTAGTAATATTCGAATGGTTCGCTGCTTGTTGTGGTATCGACCATTAAATTCAGAAAGTTGTTGGTCGAATCTTTCATCTCGAAGTAGAGATAAGGTTCGGTAAGCGTGATCTTGTCGAAATTAAAAACAAACTTCATCGGGTACGAATCGGTCATTGTTACGTTACCGCTGCCAGCCCCCAAAACCTTCCGGTCAGAAAGATCTTTCGCCACGAAACCGACCACATTTGCATCGCCACGCATCATCATCGAATCGGGTTTATTGATATTCCCCTCGATGTGAAATTTTCCATCGGCCAATCCTTCATAGCTTTTAAACCTGAAAAAAGGTTTCATATAGGGAAGGAATGGTGCGATATCTAATTTACTCACCGTTAAATCGGCATTGTACGCCCCCTCTTTTTGATTATAACCGGCCATGGCCTGCAAGAACCCGCCATTCTCGAAATAGAATTTAAGCCCTGCCTCGCTGATCTGCTCGCGGTTATAACTGACGTAGGGAATTGTAAAACCCAGGTTACTCATGATATTTGTATAGTTAATCGCCTTATCGTTAAAAGTAACTTTTCCGCTGATTAGCGAAATATTTCGGATTACATACTTGTACGGACCGGAAGGCTTACTGACGGTGTCGGTTTTCGGTTTCGAATTGAAGAAGGCAATGATATCGTCGAAATTAAAGACAGAATCGGTTCGGATAATCGTCACTTCGGGTTTCACGAACCGTATTTTCTCAATGTCCAATTCGGAAGAAAACAGGCGTAGCGGATTGATATCGACCGTTAAGGAATCGAAAGCAACAAAAGGGGTCTGCTCGTCGGCTTCGAACATCCTGAAACCAATAATGCTGAATGTGGAGGTGAAATAGTTGATCCGGAGCTGGTCAACCGACAATTTCCTGCCCACATATTCTTTACCATGCTCGTTGATGTATTTCTTAGCGACAGGTGGTAAAGCGATTAAAGCGATAATAATCAAAACTATAAGAGCGGGCAAAATGAAGAAGAGAATAATTTTAATCGCTTTTTTCATAACACTATGCAATATTTTAAAGATACAATTCCTACAATAACAACCGATTTTAGCTGATGTTCAAAGATAGTATAAATTGATGAAGGTGTGATTCTAAACAAACCGGTTGAAGGCAACCAAATCGATTTTATCACCCTGGCAAGCGCCGCTTAAAATTAAAATATCGCAAGAATAAAATAATGGCAGACGTTCGCCCGCGAGAAATAATTCTGAAAAAACTCCTTCAATAAGGCTAAAAAATAGTAAAATTATCTTCAAATTGCTAATCGGTATTTAATCTAATTCTAAACTGCAATAACACATAGATAGAATTATATTCTAAATAGAAGTGTATTTGTTTTAAATATAGGCACATATATAGATTTATGCATACGTGCTTATTATAAGCACCATCTTAAGCCATCAGATCGCTAACTTAGAATAAGTTTGAAACGAAAAGATATGAAGTATATTTCGCACAGAATTGCATGATGTTAATAACATTCAGGCAATAAAAATGAATTTCACGAAAATATTAAGCAGATGAAAAGATTTATTTCTGGATTGAAAGTGGCGCTGCTTGTTACATTGATTACCTCAGGATGTACGAAACAAACAGTCGAAGATCAGACGGGATTATCAGATATCCCCACTGAAAAAGCCGCAACAATTAGTAATGTTATTTTTGGAGGGACCAGCACTTACGTTGTTTTTGCATGGAATGACCTTGGAATGCACTGCCTGAATCCCACTTATGACAAGATGGTGATTCTCCCCCCGTACAACAACCTGAAAGTGCAGGTCGTTAAAAGAGGTAAAGTACCAACTGTAGTAACAACGGGGTTATCAGTTTCTTATTCAATCGACAATAACACCTATTCGGTTGGGAAACAAAACTACGGTCAGTTCTGGACCTATGCGAAGAAACTATTCGGCGCAACTCTGGCTCCGAATATCGGATTGACTGGGAATGGTCTGTCGGGAGCAATGAAAGCCGGAGCAGGTTTTTTTAGCGCAGAAGGGATCCCCGTGGTACCGGTTTATGACTCGGGTGTAAAAGATCCTTATCAGCAAGCCACCATCACAGTAAAAGATGCCACCGGAAAGATTGTGGCCACCACAAAAACAGTGATACCAACCTCTGATGAGATAAATTGTGCCAAATGTCACGGTGCAAATGCCTTCGACGATATCCTGACCAAACACGACAAGGCGCACAAGACAAAGCTGATGACCAGTAAACCTGTTCTTTGCGCCAGTTGTCATGGTTCACCTGCACTTGGATCGACTACGCCGGGCAGTTCGGGTAAATACCTGTCGCAAGCGATACATGGCTACCATGCAACCAAAGGTGCTTCGTGCTACGACTGTCATCCAGGTGCCACAACGAAATGCAGCCGCAGTGCACGTCATACTACTGCTAATGGCAATTGTACAGCCTGTCATGGCAGCATGGCCAATGTCGCTTCGACTGTCGCCGCCGGAAGAATACCTTGGGTTGGCGAACCAACCTGTGTAAGCTGCCATAAAGGAGTAGCGGGTATTGATACCGGCACTGCGCTTTATAAAAACAGTCATGGTCATGGTAACCTGTTCTGCTCGGCCTGTCACGGAAGTCCACATGCAATGGTTCCTTCGCTGAATGTGAAAGATAACTACCAGGAATTGCAATACCAAGGTGCGACACGACCGGTAAAATCGATCGGCAGTTGTGGTATCTGTCATAACAGCTCGCGTGGCGGTTCTGAAATTAGTGAATTTGCCGAAAAACATGCCGGCACTTCGCCGGAGACAAAAATTGCCTGTCACACCTGTCATACCGAAGTTTCGGCGACCACATCCAAATGGCCGCATGCCTTCCAATGGAAAAACTCAGGAGGCAATCCTGCAGGAGTATCCGACTAAATAACAGTTCATATTAACGAATAAACCCCGGCTAAAAGTCGGGGTTTATTCGTTAATATTTTTAGATGCATCAATAGTACAGATATATAACACAAAAAAGCTTAAAGGAAATTAGAATAATAATACCCAATGATAATTTTAAATCACTGCTATTTCAAGCTTTTAAACAAAGGAAATGGTTTACCAAAAAAATATTCTACCAATTTAGTCGAAAAATCGTTTTAATATTTGTGTATAATTATTCTTTGTTTTATTTTTGTATTGAAACAAACATTTATTCAACCGAATTAATTCACAACCAGCTTCAACGCGCATTCCGATAGTATACAACAAAAGAGGTTTTCAATAGAAACAAATTAATAAACTTCGGCTTTGCAACAGGTTTTCAAATACTACTTAACCAACCAGTACCTCTTTTATACTGGTTTTACTCCGAATCATTCACTTTCGAAGCAATACACCGCTTATTTCCTATCCAAAAACAGCTTATCGATTGAATATCAATATTATTGTATAAATCGCGCAGTAATATTTACTTCCCCCGGAACTTTTGGGATGCTCCCCGGAACTTTTGGGATGCTCCCCGAAACTTTTGGGATTTCCCCCGGAATCTTCGGGATGCTCCCCGGAACTTTCGGGATGTCCCCCGGATCTTTCGGGATGTCCCCCGGAATCTTTGGGATGTCCCCCGAAACCTTCGGGATGTCCCCCGGAACCTTCGTGATGTCCCCCGGAACCTTCGGGATATCCCCCGGAATCTTTGGGATGTCCCCCGGAATCTTTGGGATGTCCCCCGGAACCTTTGGGATGTCCCCCGGAACCTTTGGGATGTCCCCCGGAACCTTTGGGATGTCCCCCGAAACAATATTTATTTATCCGGAAACAGTGCGGATAAATGATTTTCAAGTTCTGCTGCGGAATAACGCTTTTGGTACGGATGCCGGAAGTTTTATCTTCGTTCGTACCCTTTTCCCGAAAAGGAAGAGGGCTTTCCCTGTCGGTCGTGCATTTTTTGGGACGCTGAATAAAGCATTGCAGCCAGGGAGAAAAGGTTTTTCTGTTAATTAATTGTTTTATTTATTTAACTTTTAATAACTTAGATAATGCATGATTACATACCACGCAATGACGTAGATTTTAATTTGTGGCAGGCAAACCTTGTCGACATTACCGATTCGCAGTTAACAGCCTGGGGAATCAATGCCGATGATTTTACCAAATTGTTAGCAGCCCAGACAACCTGGAACACTGCGTTTGCCGATGCCAATATTGTGAAGGATCGTAGTGGCGCCGAAGTGAAGGCAAAAGATGATGCACGCGCCGCCTACGAAACTGAGCTACGCGAATTCTACATGGAATGGCTGGCCAACAATCACCGCGTATCGAACAAGGATCGCGAGCGAATGATGGTAACCGTTAAATCGGATTCGCGTACGCCGGTTCCAAAGCCGCTTACCGCACCGAAAGGAACGGTTGATTTCTCTACCCGGCTGCAGCACACCCTGCACTGGGTCGACGCGGACACACCCACCCGCAAAGCGAAGCCAGCTGGCGTACATGGGTGCGAAATCTGGTCGAAAATTGATGGTCCCGCGCCTGTTGAACCTTCGGATCTGGTGTATGTTGCGACATCAACGCGCGCATCGTACACGACGATTTTCGAAGGCAAAACCGTGGGAAAAACTGTATGGTACTGGCTACGCTGGGTTAATATGCGCGGCGAGTTTGGCCCTTGGAGCAGAACCTTCAGTGCTACCGTGGCAGGATAGTTTTTACATCCCCGTCCCGATTTTAAACCCCACCAGTATGTCCGTAAGCTGGTGGGGT
>Ga0302272_1000833_pt1 | contig 13971 bp, 10 predicted proteins | sample III_Bog_N1_2_FD_198772 | JGI IMG/M metagenome (GOLD analysis project Ga0302272, IMG submission 198772) | Peat permafrost microbial communities from Stordalen Mire near Abisko, Sweden - III_Bog_N1_2 | ecosystem: Environmental > Terrestrial > Soil > Wetlands > Peat | place: Sweden: Abisko...
ACTCATAATAAGCTTTCGCCCAATAGAGGAATCAATTAACCACATAGATTTTTGTTTTAGTTTGAAATTTATTTAGTAGTTTGAAATTTAAAGTACAATCAACTAGCAAGTTGCAATAGAAAACAGCTTTCTTGCAAAGTTCCACAAAATTAGTATTTTGATTTCGATACTGCAAGTTATTACGGAAAAAATTCTTTAATTAAAGTAACTTTCTAAAATACAGAATATTACTCAACCACTTCACCGATAAGCGCAGCCGAAGAAGCACTTAAAACCCTTACCTGTATCGTTTCACCAATGCGACGACCAAGACGGGGGAAAATTACGACTTTATTTTGAGATGTACGTCCAAAAAGCTGTTCTTTTGATCGTTTCGAGAAACCTTCAACCAATACCTCAAATGTTTTACCCACATCGCGTTGATTTCCCTGGTTAGTGAGCTCTCTTTGTACTTCTATAATTTCAGCCAGGCGGCGAAGTTTTTCCTCTTCACTAATGTTATCCGGCAAATTCTTAGCCGCAAATGTACCGGGACGTTCTGAATACTTAAACATAAAGGCCAGATCAAAATTCACCTCACGCAGCAAGGATAATGTCTCCTGATGATCCTCTTCTGTCTCACTATGAAATCCACAGAATACATCGGTACTGATAGATGCTTCCGGCAAAATCCTACGAATAGCCGCAATTCTCTCCAAATACCATTCGCGTGTATATTTACGGTTCATCAGCTTTAATATCTTATTACTCCCCGACTGCACCGGCAGATGTATCGATTTACACAAGTTCGGATATTGAGCAATCACTTCGAGTGTGCGGTCGCTCATATCTTTAGGGTGCGATGTGGAAAATCTAAATCGCATCGCTGGAGCTGCCTCGGCCACTACAGCCAACAAATCGGGGAATTCAATTACTTCGCAGTCTTTTTCCATACGATACGAATTTACATTCTGTCCAAGAAGCGTTACCTCTTTGTAGTTTTTCGCCTGCAAATCCTTCAACTCGGTCAGAATACTCTCCACATCGCGGCTACGCTCCCTGCCTCGTGTGTATGGCACAATGCAATACGAACAAAAGTTATTGCAACCACGCATAATAGAGATAAACCCTGAAATAGACTTGCTGATACGCGTTGGAAGAATTTCACTGTATGTTTCTGTAGTAGATAAATCAACATTTATGGCTTTGTTGCCCTGCTCTACACTTCCAATCAGGTTTGGGATGTCCATATATGCATCCGGCCCCACCACTATATTGACCCCATACTCATTTATAAGCTCATCTTTTACGCGCTCAGCCATACAACCAACCACTCCCACTATGAGCTTTTTGTTTTTTCGCTTGAGCGTTTCAAAGTATTTAAGCCTGTTTATCACTCTCTGCTCGGCATTATCTCTTATCGAGCAGGTATTTACAAAAATAGCGTCAGCTTCAGTGATTTTGTCCGTTAGTGCAAAACCATCCATTTGCATAATTGATGCCACCACCTCGCTATCGGCCACGTTCATCTGGCACCCGTAGGTTTCAATAAAAAGTTTCTTATCATTCAAAGCGGATTTAAAGTCCGATGAAGTGACAGATTGTTCGTTTGTATTCATTTTATAGAGATTTTTTAGTTGTACAAAAGTACATTTTATAATCAAAATACGAAAATTCGAGAATTTTGATTATTTAACACACAAAGCAGATGGCACATATAGTACTAATATTCAGATAAATAAAAGATACAAATAACAGGAAATAAAAAAAAAATGATTTTTGTTGAAAAAATATCATCAAATAATTTGCACGTTTCAAAAATTATTCTCAATTTTGCAGAGTAAACAAACAGATAAATTTTTCATAGTTAAGGTTTAGGTTAAAATGTGCAATGGGTGGCTGTGAAGTTACCCATTGTTTTTTGTACAAACCTCTACCGAAAAACCATCCGTCAAAGTATCTTTTCAGAACGCAATATTCAAAAACGTATTGCAAATTACCACAAAACAGATACTTCAATAACTCAACAAGAACATATTCCGCATAAAAATGCTATTAAACACAAATATGTTAGCTTTAAACTAAAAAAAAACAAGTATTTTTGCACTACAAATAATTAAAAACACAACAGAATCAGAGTTCCGGCGAGTATAGTCGGAATTCTTTTTGTTTTATACTTAAAAAAAAACCTAAAAGAAAACAAAGCTATGGCAATAAATTATATGACAGCCGATGGTTACAGAAAACTAGTTGAAGAACTAAACGAACTGGAAAGTGTACAACGCCCAGCTATCTCAAAACAAATTGGAGAAGCACGCGATAAAGGCGATTTGTCCGAAAATGCCGAATACGATGCCGCCAAAGAAGCGCAGGGCATGCTCGAAATGAGAATTTCCAACCTTAAAGACATGATTGGTTCGGCGCGTATGATTGATGAATCGAAAATAAACACCAACGAAGTGCAGATTCTGACACGCGTAAAAATCAAAAATACAAAAACAAATCAGCTTATGACCTATATGATTGTATCTGAAAGTGAAGCCAATTTCAAAGAAGGCAAACTATCGGTTACAACTCCTATTGCCAAAGGTTTACTGGGGAAAAAGGTTGGTGAAAGAGCCACCGTATCTGTTCCATCGGGCATGTTAGAGTTGGAAGTAGTGGAAATTTCACTTTAAATCTCCTCCATTCAGTCTCTGAACTCAGCTTATTACTTATATATGGCAACTATCTTTACAAAAATCGTAAACGGAGAAATTCCTTGTTATAAAATTGCCGAAGATGAACGCTTCTTCGCTTTTTTGGACATTAATCCCATGACAAAAGGACATACATTGGTTATTCCTAAAGAAGAGAAAGATTATATTTTTGATTTGGATGACGTAACATACAATGGCTTGATGCTTTTTGCAAAAAATGTGGCTCATGCAATTGAAAAAGCTATTCCGTGTGAGCGAATTGGAGTAGCAGTAATCGGACTGGAAGTTCCTCACGCCCATGTTCACCTAATCCCGATAAATCAGGAATCGGATATGAACTTCAAAAATCCGAAATTGAAACTCAGTGCTGAAGAAATGAATGAAATTGCTGCACGCATTCGTCAGCAAATAGGATAAACAAAAACACACGATTTAAAAAAAAAATGAAAGATCAACTTCAATGAATCAGAAGTCGGCCTTTCATTTTTTTGCATTTGCCGAGAGTTCAGCAAACGTTTGCGCTGATTATATTTACATCAGAAAAGATCATCTCATCATATCTTAGGAAAATTTATTAAATTTGTCATTAATATAAAAACACACTATATTTATGAAAAAAATCCTCTTCATTTCATGTTGTTTAATCCTATCGTCGTTCAATACGTGGTCTGAAACATCTGTATCAATAGGGGACCTGAAAACCTATAAGCAAGAGAAAAACACGATTAACATTGAAGCCGACAACGCCACTGTGCAAATTACCGCATTCAGGGACGATATCATAAGAGTAAGAGCCTACAGGGAAAAACCATTGAGGACATTTTCGTATGCAGTAGAGAAACAGGCAACGGGCAAATTTGAGTCGGTAACAGATGATGCAACTAAACTGGTATTAAAAACCGCTGGTCTGAAAATTGAGATAACCAAATCACCCATTCGCATTAGTTTCTACAGCCCCGATGGCAAATTGGTCAATGAGGATGATTCCCGATTTGGAATGACTTGGCTGGGCAATGATGTTACCTGTTTCAAACAGATACTTTCCAACGAAAAATTCATTGGACTCGGCGAAAAAACAGGACCACTCAACAAACGAAGCATGGCTTATGAAAACTGGAATTCTGATGTTCCGGCTTATGCGTTGGACAAAGATCCGCTTTACGCATCCATTCCATTTTACATGGGGATTCACGACGGAATAAGCTATGGAATCTTCTTCGACAACTCCTATAAAAGCACTTTTAGCTTCGGAGCATCTACCGATGATGAAATGTCTCATTTTGGGGCTATTGGTGGTGAGATGGACTATTATTTCTTTGCTGGAAGCAGCGTTCGCAATGTTATTGAGCAGTACACATGGCTCACCGGTCGCCCTAAACTTCCTCCGCTATGGAGTCTGGGTTATCAACAATGTCGTTACAGTTATTATCCCGACACAGAGTTATTGCATGTTGCGCAAACCTTTCGTGAAAAGAAATTTCCATGCGATGTACTTTACCTAGATATTCATTATATGGATAATTATAAAGTATTCACATGGAATCCTGAGCGCTATCCACAACCAAAAGGTATGATAGATAAGCTAAAAGGCATGAATTTTCATTTAGCAGTAATTATCGATCCGGGTTTGAAGGTTGAAAAGGGATATTCTGCTTACGACGAAGGGGTAAAAAATAATTATTTCCTATCCTATCCTAACGGACAACCCTATATCGGAAGCGTATGGCCGGGCAGGTCACACTTCCCTGATTTCACACGACCCGAAGTTCGGAATTGGTGGGGTAAAAAATTCACTTCACTTACCAGTAAAGGCGTTGAAGGATTTTGGAACGACATGAACGAACCCGCAACCTGGGGACAAAAAATTCCCGACATGGTAGAATTTGGTTTTGAAGGAAACAAAACAACCATGAAAGAAGGACATAACATATTTGGAATGCAAATGGTAAGAGCTACTTACGAAGGTACAAGGAACTTAATGGAAGGTCGTCGGCCACTGACAATAACTAGAGCGACGTATTCCGGCGGACAACGATATTCTACTATCTGGACAGGTGATAATTTTGCTTCAGACGACCACATGTTATTGAGTGCAAAGCTTGTTGCAAACCTGGGACTGGCAGGATTCGCTTTTGCAGGTCCCGATGTAGGTGGCTTCATAGGTGAGCCTACCAAAGAACTAATGGTTCGTTGGATGTCACTTGGTGTATTTACACCTTTTTATCGCAATCATAGCGCTGTAGATGTCAACTATCGTGAACCCTGGATATTGCCCAAAGATTATCAGGACATTGTACGTAACTATCTGAATCTACGTTATCAGCTGATGCCGTATATATATTCAAATGCTTTGTTAGCTTCAAGAACAGGATTACCACTGGTACGAACACTGGCTATCGACTATACAAAGGATGAGAATATCTTCCTGAAAGATTTTGAAAATCAATACATGTTTGGAGATGGATTGTTGGTTTGTCCGGCTCGCAGTACTGACAGTTACACCCGGGTGTATTTGCCGGAAGGACGCTGGTATCGCTTCTCCAACGATGAGGCTTTCGATGGAGGCAAAGACTACCATGTTGCATCTCCGCTGAGCGATTTACCTGTATTTGCCCGTGAAGGAGCAATTATTCCTATGCAGAACACAGTGCAAAACACAACTGAAAGTGCCGGTGACACATTAAAGTTACATGTATTTGCAGGAGTTAAACCGACACAATTACTCTACTACGAAGACGATGGTACAACTTACGAGTATGAAAAAATGGCTTCGTATGAACGAACGATAAATTTTGATCCGACAAAAAACGAAATCAACATTTCCGAAAAGAAAGGTAGTTTCAATGGAAGATTCAAAAAAGTATGCCTGATACTGCATGGTTTTGACACCATCAACTCCCTCCGTTCATCAGCCGGTGAACTAAAAATCTCTAGCGTTAGAAAAACGCAAAGTGCAGTGCTGGACTGGAGTGATTCGGCAATCAACCTGAAATGGAAATTTCAGAAGAGTAAATAAGTAGTAACTGATACAAAAAAAAGGATGCAAATCAACTGCATCCTTTTTTTTGTATTTAAAACTTTCCTGTTATTTCCATCTCATAGGTCGCTTGCGATTAGCAAATCTACCAAAAGTAAGAATATACAGGCTTACCAACGGTAAGAAAATATCAAAAAACGGGAGCGTGAGAATATACTTCCTTTCTCCAAAATGTTTTGAAGAGCCGTTTATCACACAAAGTTGCAAAATGAATCTGGCAAGAAAAAGAACACCCGCAGCAATCTGAAGGATTAAACCACCTAACACCAACGTAAGGATAAATGCCAGATAGAATAATCCGCGAGACAAAGGTTCAAGACTCAGTCTAAACTTGCTCGAGCTTTTATAATACGATGAGACAGAGAGATGTCTCAACTTCTGGTAAAACCAATCTCTGTACGTCTTGCTGGGCTCCGACCAGGTAATACTATCAGGTGAAACTTCAATCCGTGTATTTTTTTTGTCACAAGCTTTATTTACCATCAAATCATCATCTCCTGAACTCAAATGAAGTGTAGATGCAAATCCTTTATGAGCGAAGAAAGTTTCTTTTCGATAGGCCAGATTTCGGCCGACACCCATGTACGGTTTGCGCGCAGCAGCCATGCCCAGGTATTGCAATCCGATAAAAAGCGTATCGTAGGTAATCAATCTGTTCAGTAAGCCTTTCTTGTTGAAATAGGCTCCGTATCCCAATACAAATTCGGTTTCGGGAGTGAAGTTTCTAACCATACGGGCAATCCAGAATTTATCTTCAGGCATACAATCGGCATCGGTAAATAACAATAAGTCATTCTTTGCTGCTTTGATACCCAATGTCAATCCCAGTTTTTTTGTACTCAGATTATTGGCTCCTACAGGCACAAACGTAGTTCTCAGATTTGGATATTCCACACTCAAATCATTGAGCAAAATATCCGATTGGTCTGTAGAACCATCGTTGATAACAATCACTTCAAAATCAGGATATTCTTGCTGAAGAACAAAAGAAAGAAACTTACGAAGGTTATCCGATTCATCTTTGGCACAAATTATAACCGAGACTGGTGGTTGTTCTGTCTGAAATGTAACTTTGTCTTTACTTATTCTGTTTTTCCATCTCAAAACTCCATTCATATAGCGTAAATAAAAATAGAGCTGATATATGAATGCCAGAAACAACAAGCCAAAGGCTATCAATTCAATCAAAGAAAAATAAAATCCGTAAAATTCCATTATTTTCAGTTATCAGTAAGCAATTACCGGTTATATTCGGTCGAAGGAAGTTTTATCATTCAAATAAGTCAGCAATATCAGGCAAGCAATTCGTCAGACGTATAAGCTTTCGGTAGTTTACGCAGATTATATTGCGAAGCCATAATCTCGCCATAAGCTCCTGCCGAACGCAAAGCGATTAAATCACCGCGCTTAGTTTGATTTAGTTCAAAGCCTTTAGCAAACGTATCCGACGACTCACAAATAGGTCCAACCACATCATAAGGCTCAACGGTGAGGTCTGAACTCAAATTTTCGATATGATGATATGCCTGATACAAAGCTGGTCTGATTAAGTCGGTAAATCCGGCATCGAGTATAGCAAATTTCTTAGAACTACCCTGTTTAACGTACAACACTTTCGAAATCAGACTTCCGCATTGCGCTACAACAGCACGTCCTAACTCAAAATGCAGGGTTTGATTTGGAAGTAATTGCAAATGATCACGGAATACTTTGAAGTAAGCATCAAAGTCCGGAATAGGAAAATGGTTCGGATGCTCGTAATTAATACCAAGACCTCCGCCAACATTGATGTGCTCAAGAACCACATTGCGCGACTGGAAGTATTCCTGCAGTTCGTTTACACGAACACACAATCCCTGAAACGATGTCAAATCGGTAATTTGCGAACCAATATGGAAATGGATTCCAATAAGTTTTACGTTGGACAGCGTAGGGAACAAATCAACCACCTGATCCAACTCCGACATATTAATTCCAAACTTATTTTCGCTCAGCCCGGTAGTGATATAATGGTGTGTATGAGCACTTACATTTGGGTTAATGCGCAATGCCACTTTGGCCACTTTATTTTTAGCAGCTGCCAGTTCATTGATTACTTCCAACTCTGGAATAGATTCCACGTTGAAGCAAAAAATATCATTGTCCAGTCCCAAATTAATTTCCCAATCGGCCTTTCCTACACCTGCAAACACCACCTTTGAAGGTGAAATTCCGGCATCAATAGCCGCCTGCACTTCGCCACCACTCACGCAATCGGCACCAAGTCCGGCATCTTTAATTACAGCTAAAACGCTTGGGCTTACATTGGCTTTCATGGCATAATGCACATGAAAATCACTTTTCTTACTTTGGATATTTATTTCTTCCAGCGTTTTACGAAGTACTTCCAGATCATAATAATAAAATGGAGTTTCTATTTTGCTGAATTTCTCTATCGGATATTTAGCTTTTATCATAAAAAAGTTACGAGTATTTAGTTACAGGTTACAGGTACGTTGTTGAGAACAGACCTGAAACAAGACTTGAATTCAATAGTTGAAAACAATTTATCATCAATTAAACAATGCCGCGCTTAAAGCGTTCAATGCACGTTTTTTATCTTCTGCTTTAATAAGGAAAGAAATGTTGTAATTACTTCCTCCGTACGAAATCATACGAACGGGTATTTCACTCATGGCGCTCACCACTTTGGCTTGAAATCCTACATTCTCGAACGGCATATCACCTACAACACAGATAATAACCATATCTTTATCTACAGTTACCGTTCCGAATTTCTTCAAATCATTTACGATTTCATCCAAACGCTTTGCATTATCAATAGATACTGAAACACCGACTTCCGAAGTAGTAATCATATCGATAGGCGTCTGATATGATTCAAAGATTTCAAACACTTTGCGTAAGAAACCATGAGCCAACAACATGCGTCCAGATTTTATTTTGATAGCCGTAATACCATCTTTTGCTGCAACAGCCTCAATTTTTCCTTTCTTGCTTTGAGTAGAAATCAATGTTCCCGGAGCTTTAGGCTCCATAGTGTTCAACAAACGAACAGGGATATTATTCAGCTTAGCAGGAAGAATACAGGTTGGGTGAAGAATTTTAGCTCCAAAGTAAGCCAACTCGGCAGCTTCTTCGAAGTGTAGTACCGGAACCGGTTTGGTGCCTTCTACAAATCTGGGGTCGTTATTGTGCATACCGTCAATATCCGTCCAAATCTGAATTTCATCGGCTTTTACCGCAGCACCAATCAGTGAAGCAGTATAGTCGCTACCACCACGTTGCAAATTATCAATCTCGCCATAGAAATTACGGCAGATAAAACCCTGAGTTATATAAATCGTATTTCCGGGTTGCTCAGTCAGCTGAATTGCCAAATGTTCTGCTATGTAGTTGGTGTCAGGCTCAGAATTTTTATCGATACGCATATACTCCAAAGCTGGAAGCAATGCGCTCTTTTCTCCAGTTTCATTCAAATAAAGCTGAAATATGGTAGTAGAAAGTAATTCGCCCTGAGCCAGAATTGCTTTTTCCTCGAAGAGTGTAAAAACAGATTTCGAGAATGAGCGAAGATATTCGAAAAGCGATTTTACAACAGACATGGCTTCTTTTTTAGCCTCAGCAGTTGAAAACAACTCCTCAATTACATCAAAGTATTTTTGTTCCAAGGCATTGATACGCTCTAATGCGCCTGAAGTATTGTTTTTATAAAAATAATCCGAGATTTCCACCAGGCTGTTTGTTGTTCCGGACATAGCCGACAACACCACTATTTTTTGGTCCCCATCGCATATCAGCTTGGCAACATCTCTCATACGAGCGGCAGAACCTACGGACGTTCCACCGAATTTTAATACTTTCATTTCTTTCGTGTTAATAGTAATTGTACAAAATAAAATTAGCCACAAAAGTAATATTTTTTTCTCAATAATTTTCCATTTGTTATTTCGATAATTTCAGCTACATTTGCAAAAAAAAGGATTCGATTCATGGGAAAAAGGATAGTTTTGGTATTCTTGTCATTTTTCTGCATAAGTATGTGTACTTATGGCATCGATGCCTGGATTAGAATCAATCAGATGGGCTATCTGCCCCATGCTCTAAAAAAGGCTGTATTCATTAGCGAATCTGCCCAAGACATCAAACAATTTTCAATCTACGATGCGCTGACCAATCAGGAATTGGCAACATTTAATACCGTTGTTTCCAAAGAAGAATTCGAAAATTTCAAAAGCACTTATGTTCTTAATTTCTCTTCTTTCAAACAACAAGGTGCTTTCTACATCAAAGCCGGCACGGCTTATTCTCCTACTATTTACATAAATAACAACATTTATCAGGGAACAGCCGATTTTGTATTAAATTTTCTCCGGTTGCAACGAAATGGTTACAATCCCGATTTATACTCCGAGGTTCGTCAATACAATACCTACGATGCTGAAGATATTATTACCGCAAAAAAGGAAACATCAGAGACTTCTTACGATCAGGATTTTTTAAAATCGCTCAAATCAAAAAACAGCAAATACAGGAATATCCAGCTGCCGATCACAACCTCAGAACCTGTTAAGCCCAAATCGCTGGATGTCAGGGGTGGATGGTTGGAGTCAACTGATTTCCTTCAGTACGGAGCAACTTCATCTACAGCCGTATTACAGCTGCTGTTTGCTTATCAGCTCAATCCTACAGCTTTTTCTGATAAATATGATGCATATGGTTACAACAAACCGAATGACATCCCCGATATTCTTGATGAAGCAAAATGGGGGCTGGACTGGCTAATGAAAATGTATCCCACCAAAGATGTTCTGTATCATCAAATAGCCAATGACTTTAAGCACGAAAAATTCGGGGCTTCGAGAGTTGAGACGGCCGATGCTGAATCGGAGGCAGCCATAAGCCGTCCGGTGTACACTGCAACAGGTAAACCGCAGGGATTATTCGGGTATAAGAATAACTCTACGGGCATTGCATCCATTGCCGGAAAATACTCCTCAGCTTTTAGTCTGGGAGCTGAGCTATTGAGCGTATACTATCCTACGTTTGCCGATAGCCTGAAAGTAAAAGCAGTAGAAGCTTATCAATATGGAAAAGAAAATCCCGGTGTGTGCCAGTCCGTGCCGGGCAGATCGCCTTACTATTTCGAGGAAGAAAACTGGAAAGATGATATGGAGCTGGCTGCGGCGCAACTTTACCGGCTCACATACGATGGGAGCTACCTCAGAGAAGCAGCCGAATTTGGCAGGATTGAGCCAATATCACCCTGGATGTGTACCGACACCACTACCTATCATCAATGGTATCCGTACCTGAACCTGGGGCATTACGTGATAGCCAATGTCGAAAATCCGGGCTACCGGAAAGAGTTTTTGCAGAACCTCCTCAGCGGCATACAGCGCGTAAACAATGCTGCTGCCGATAATCCGTTCAACATAGCCGTACCAATGGTGTTGGGGTCGAACAATATGGTTACGGCCATAGCCAGCCAATGTCGTTTGTACCGGGCACTGACTAACGACTCAACCTACCTGAATCTGGAAACATCACTGATAGATTGGCTATTCGGGTGCAACCCCTGGGGAACCAGCATGGTTATAGGACTGCCGCAACTGGGCGTGTACCCATCCGATCCTCATTCCACCCTGGCACACAACAGCCATGTACCGCTTTCGGGCGCATTGGTCAATGGACCCGTGAATGCAAGCACATTCAAAACACTTATAGGGGATAAGCTCTCTAAAGACGACATGTATGATCAGGTTCAATCCGACTGGGCGGTATACCACGATGATAATGCCGACTATGCTACCAATGAACCGACCATTGACGGAACAGCTGCCTTGGCTTACCTGCTTTCCTGCAAACAGCTGGAGGCAAGTCCGGACATAGTCGCTGAAACCAATAAATATAAATTCGGGGCAATAACCAACACCGATATGAGTAAAAAGCAAATATCCCTTGTTTTTGCCGGAAGTGAATTCTCCGACGGAGCCCGAACAATATTAAATACCCTGAAAAGCCTGAAAATAAAAGCTTCGTTCTTTTTCACCGGCGATTTTTATCGAAACAAAAACAACAAACAATATATTGAAGAAATTCAGAAAGAAGGATATTATCTGGGAGCAAATTCCGACAAAAACATACTCTACTGCTCTTTCCTGAAAAGAGATTCGTTATTTGTTACCAAAAATGAATTTCTGAACGATTTAAAGAATAATTACCTGGAAATGGAAAAATTTGGCATAACTAAAAGCAAAGCTCCGTTCTTTTTGCCTCCTAGTGAATGGTACAATAACACTATCAGCCAATGGTCTAATGAATTCGGATTGCAGCTTATCAGTCCGACCCCAAAAACGATGTCGAACTACGATGTCAGTACGCCTGACATGCGCGACAATTACCTTTCGAGCACTGAAATCTACAATAACATCATGGAACTGGAGTCGTCGCAAGGACTAAACGGAAATATTCTGGTTTTTCACATGGGAGCCGACAACAAAAGGAAAGATAAATTCTATACAAAGTTACACTTGCTTCTTTCAACCATTGCGAAAAGCGGGTATGAATTTGTGGATTTATTCACTGCTACCAATATGTTCAGCAACAGCGTTGTTAGCACTGATAAAAAACAAAAAAGGAAGAACTAAACTGCTCTTCCTTTTTCTAAAAATTTACCGGTGGGTGGGAGACGGGTCTCGAACCCGCGACCTTCTGAACCACAATCAGACGCTCTAACCAACTGAGCTACAACCACCATGTTTAACGGGTGCAAAGATAATACAGCTAATGATTATGTGCAACTATTTACCCGAAAAAAACGTGGATTTTTTGCAATAGGCTAATTGCCAACATTTAAAAACTAAAACAAAATGGAATATCACATTGCCAATCCCGAATTAGACCAACAAATTAAGGAAATAAGAGCTAAAATCCGCCTTTCGATGAATGGAATTGTGTCTGATAAAATGACTCAAAACGGAATTTTCTACAAAAAGAACTACGGTGTGGACGTTCCCCGAATTAAAGAAATAGCCAAACTGTATGCGTCCAAGCATGATTTGGCACAACGTCTATGGAGTCTTCAGATCAGGGAAACAATGATTATGGCAACGCTGCTGGAACCGGTAGACAAGTTTACCGAAGAATTGGCACAACAATGGGTCGAAACATTCAACCAAATTGAAATAGTAGAACAGACCTGCATGAATTTATTTAGCAAATTAAGCTATGCCCCTTCGTTGTCGCTGAAGTGGATTCAGTCTGATAAACCCTGGGTACAAATCAGCGGGTTTATATTAGCAGCCCGCTTAGCCGCAAAATTTAATGAAAATGAAATCACAACAATAACTCATCAGGCTTCTACCCTATCGGACACCAACGAGCTGCACCTCTACAAAGCAATTGCACTGTGTCTGAGCAGATGTGCCCGAAAAGACAAACATACAGCAACTTACATTCTGAAAGAAATTGACTCTTTTTCTAACAGTTCATCAACAGCCCGACGATACATTCATAATGAAGTGAAACAAGAAATATTATTTTTAAATATTTTATAGCAAAGAAACAAGCTAAAAGTTGTACTTTTGTTGGTCACATTTTTATTAAATGGAAGAAGAAGTTTCATACGAATCAATAAAAGAGCTTTTTACAGAATACCTTAAAAAGCATAATCATCGGAAAACATCCGAACGTTATGCTATTCTGGAGCAAATTTATTCATACGAAGGTCATTTTAATGCTGATGTTTTGTTTAATACCATGAGGGCGGAATATAGGGTTAGCCGGGCTACGGTTTACAATACCCTTGATCTGTTGCAGGAATGCAAGTTGATTATTAAGCATCAGTTGGGCGGTCAGTTTGCCCAATACGAAAAGACCTTTGGAAGCAGTACACATCATCACTTGATTTGTACCAACTGCGGGAATGTAAAAGAGTTTTCGGACGAGCAATTGCGAATGTCTATTCAAAAACGGAAGTTTCCGCGTTTCCACACTTCTCATTACTCACTTTACATTTACGGACTTTGTCACAAGTGTAAGGTAGCTCTCAGAAACTCATAATAATGTACGATATCGAAAGTTTGCACAATAATATATATTAAAATAAATGAAAGTTGATGTTTTATTAGGTCTCCAATGGGGAGATGAAGGTAAAGGAAAAGTAGTTGACGTTCTTACTCCCAATTACGATCTTATTACACGTTTTCAGGGCGGCCCCAATGCCGGTCACACACTGGAGTTTGAAGGTAAAAA
>Ga0302272_1000835_pt1 | contig 13954 bp, 7 predicted proteins | sample III_Bog_N1_2_FD_198772 | JGI IMG/M metagenome (GOLD analysis project Ga0302272, IMG submission 198772) | Peat permafrost microbial communities from Stordalen Mire near Abisko, Sweden - III_Bog_N1_2 | ecosystem: Environmental > Terrestrial > Soil > Wetlands > Peat | place: Sweden: Abisko...
CCATTATAGTCTCCTTTATTTATTATGTCTCACAAAAATAGGGAATACTTTTCCCTTTTCCCAATCTTTAGTGCAATTTAACAGCTATAATCGGGGTTTTTTCATAAAAATGTCCTTTTTTAGCTCTTATGCTGCAATATGTTATAATCTTTCAAACGGTGTGCCAAGCTAAAAAAACGGTAATTTTGACAGTTGCTATGGTGTAGGCAGAAAAAGAATACTATTTTTGCATCAGACAGAATTTAGAATGAGAAAAAAGAAAAAACAACTCAGCTTCTTCATTATATTATCGCTTTTATTGCTTGCGTTAGTCTTGCTGGCACTCTTCATCCATCCCCTTTTGAAACCGCACATGTTTCGCATAAATACATGTAAATGTGATTTTTGCAAAGATGCAGCAGCTCCTGTGGATTCTACTGCATTGTTGGATGACCTCAACGTTGTGCAACTGGAACATGCACAAATCGGCGGCTTGCGACAGACTTTTGACACTGACAGCGATTTTTTGAAATCAGTAGATGGTCTGTTGAAAAAAGATGTGTTGGTGAAGATCGAAGATTGTCGTTTCTTTCATATCGATCAGTTGAAGCATTCTCATCCTTATTTGGTTCCCGAAGCCGTTAATCTACTGAAAGATATTGGGGTGGAATTTCATAAACGACTAAAAAGCAATGGGATGAAGCCTTATCGGTTTGTAATTACATCTGTATTTCGCACAGACGAAAGTCAGCACAAGTTGGGCCGCCACAACACAAATGCCACTACTAATTCGGCGCATTGCTATGGTACCACCTTCGACATCACCTACAATAAGTTCATGGATGGCGATTCTGTCTTTTATCCTGCCAAGGTGCCGGTAATTTTTAAGCAAACATTGGTTGCCATGCGTTTGCAATGCCGGTTTTTGATTAAAAAAGAACATCGTCAGAGTTGCTACCACATTACAGTAGTGATTTGTCGCGAAAGCCTTGCAAACAGGCGTATTGGAACAAATTAGTTGTTTTTTCGACAAAAAAGCGATATAAATCTCATTCAAATCAAGATTTTATTTTACCTTTGCAGCCCGAAATGACTCCGTAGCTCAGTTGGTAGAGCAATTGACTCTTAATCAATGGGTCGAGGGTTCGAGCCCCTCCGGGGTCACTTTTTGAAAAGCGCCTGTAACGTATGTTACGGGCGCTTTTTTTGTCGAATTTCTTGTTTTTGTTTCGTTTATTTTTTATTTTTTGCTTCTTTTGGTGTAAATGATTGATTAGTTGCTGTCTTTTGATTGATATTCTGTTTCCCGGAATGTTAAAGTTTTGGCTTTGACACTTTTATAAATGATTAACAAACAAGTATATATGTAAAATATTTTTGGTTTTGCTTCAGGCAAATTAAATATGTGTTGTATAACATGTTTTTTTGTATTCGGAAGTAAAAAAATGTGCCTATTTTTGTCAGCACAGTACAGCACAGTATAGAATATTGTAAGCAGCTGTATAACAAACAACTAACATTTAGTATCTAAATTTTCATACGATGTTTGAAATAGAATTTTCTCAACAAACAACAAAAGTGAAACAATTGGCTGATGCCATTCAGGATGCTATATCAATAGGTGAGTACTCGGAAGGAAGCTCACTGCCCTCCATAAACGATTTGAGCAAACAATGTCATGTGGCACGCGACACTGTATTCAAAGCCTTTCAATTACTGAAGGAATCAGGTGTTATTGAATCAACCCCGACAAAAGGATATTACGTAGCCAACTCCATGACTAATATTTTGGTGATGTTCGATATTTTCAGTCCATACAAGAATGATATGTATCACGCATTGACCAATAAGTTGCCGGTCAATTATAAAGTGGACTTGTACTTTCACCATTACAATCACAAAATATTTGATTCCATTATCAGAAATAGCATTGGTAAGTATAATCTCTATTTGATTATGAATTATGCTAACGATTTGTATTCTAAAGTGTTAGATGAACTGGATAGTAACCGGGTACTCTTGCTCGACTTTGGGAAATTTGAAAAGGAAAAATACGCATACATCTGTCAGGGATTTGATAACACACTGTATGAGTGTCTTTTATCAGGATTGGAATTGTTTAAGAAATATCGAAAAATTTCAATGATATTTCCATTAAGCTCAGAGCATCCACGAAGCTGTATCGGTTTTTTTGAGAAATTTTGCAAAGATTATTCGTTCGACCACGAGCTGATAAGCAAAGAGAGCATCACCGAACACGATGTGCATAAACATAATGCATATTTGATAGTTCGCCACTCAGACTTGATAGAGTTCACCAAAATTTGTCGTAAAAAGGGCTTGGTAATGGGCAAAGATGTGGGTGTGGTGACAATAAATGATGCGCCGATGCTTGAAGTGATAGAAAACGGAATTACATCCATATCTACCAATTTCAAACAAATGGGAAGTTTGGCTTCCGAATTTATAAAAACAAAACAAAAGATTCAGACGTATGTTCCCACACAGTTGATTGTCAGGGGATCTCTTTAATTTTTTATACGATACTGTGAACGTACACGACACATAAGGTATTTTGATAATATTAGAATTAGGTTTAGATTGTTTATAAAGATGAAATCAAAAAAAATTGCATATAAAAAGCTGAGCGGAATTATTCCTCCAATGGTTACTCCACTTCTTAGCACCGAGAAAATTGACTCGGTGGGGGTGAAAAATTTAGTAGAGCATCTTATTGAAGGCGGTGTGAGCGGCATTTTTATTTTAGGGACAACAGGCGAAACTCAACATTTGAGCATCAAAACACGGGAGACACTTATTCGCGAAACTGCAGCTGCGGTGAATGGCCGTCTGCCTTTGTTGGTAGGCATTACCGATACTTCTTTGAGCGAGAGTTTGTTTCTGGCCGGAGTAGCGAAAGAGTGCAATGCCGATTCGGTTGTGGCAGCCCCTCCCTATTATTTTGCATTGGGACAACCTGAATTACTGGAATACTATCAGGCTCTTGCCGAAAAAAGTCCACTGCCATTGTATTTGTACAACATGCCTTCGCATACCAAAGTAATGATTGAACCCGAAACGGTAAAGAAATTGTCGGAACACCAGAACATAGTAGGTTTGAAAGATAGTTCTGCAAATGGAGTTTATTTCCAGAAGTTGCTATACCTGATGAAAGAAAATCCGGAATTTGCACTATTTGTTGGGCCAGAAGAAATGATGGCTTCGGTGGTGCTGATGGGAGCAAGTGGAGGTATTGCTGGAGGTGCCAATCTATTTCCACGACTGTTTGTCGATTTGTACAATGCAGCTGCCGCAAGAGATTTGGAAAAGGTATTCATCTTGCAAGATAAGGTAATGCAGGTAGGTGATGCACTATATGGAATTGGGCGTTTTGGATCCAGTTATATCAAAGGAATAAAAACAGCATTGGCATTAAAAGGTATATGCAGCGATTGCTTGGCACAACCTTTTAATACATTTCAAATGCCTGAACAACAAAAAGTTCAGGTTGCTCTGATGCAATTAGAATCCTTATTGAAGAAATAAAACACAACAAATTAACAAAAACAAACTTTATCAAAGATTTAATTGACCAATTTTTGGAATACAAAAGAAAATAGTTTACATTTGTAAAATAAATATCGTAAAATTGTTAATAAACATGTTTAATTAAAAAATCGAATCTATGAAGATGAAAAACAAAATCAGGGTAGCCTTAAGTCTGATCTGTATTGGGGCCGCTCTATCGGTTACATCGTGTATAGACGGATTCAAGGACGAAATGACTTGGTCGTCTGGAGTTGCAAACACCCAATTGGAGTCGCCGGCGGCAGATAAAATTGTCGTTACTCCAAGTGCGGATGGTTCTACACTAACAGTAAGTTGGCCTATTGTAATGGGTGCGGGCGGATATTCATTTTCACTTTATATAGTGGATGATCCTGCGCATCCGGTGCTTGTTGGTACAGAAAATGAAATTGTGGACGGAACTACAGCTGTACGTCCCATGGCAGAAGATACCCATTATAAAGTGGTAATTAAAACTTTGGGTAATGACAAATACAACAACAAGGAAGCTACTGCTGCCACTGAAAAGGCATGGGATAATTTGTTGGCTGTTACTGCAGTTATACCTGACGGGACGAATTTGACGGATTATTTTATTGCTAATCCTATGCCAGTTAGTACAAAGGAATTGTGTTATGAATTAGTAGCGGGTGGGAGTTACACCATGAACGGTGATGTGGCAGTTGGAACACAAGTTACATTGCGTGGCAACAAAATTACCCATCCAAAAGTAACTATGACAAACGGATCTTTCGTAAACAACGGTGCTGGATTCAAAATGAAATTCTTTGACATTGACTACTCAACTTTTGGGGGAACTGCAAGTAATGCGATTATTCTTATGAATGCGACCCCTAACCCTAACATTACATTATCAACTGGGGGATATACAGTGATACCGACTACGTCTCCATTTGCCATACAATCATGCAAAATAACAGGGTTGAAGTACTATCTTTTCTTCGATAATTATAGTAGTAGTAGTCCCACCAAGAAATATGCCATTGGGACATTCTTAATCAAGGATTGTATTATCGGACAAAATTCAAATACGTTTAATCAGGCAACTATACGATTTGGAGGAGGAATGGTAAAAGATATTACTTTTACTAACAGCACATTTTATAATGAAGTAGTGCCCAATAGTAGCAATCGTATTTGTCAAATCTCTTCTGGTAGTGCCACTAGTGTAAAACCAGCCACAGAGACATGGGCAAACGGGAGCTTTATCATTAACAATTGTACCTTCTATCAATTTCCACAAGGAGCTCAATCTTTTAATTCCAATGGAGCTATGGGAAATGTGGGAGATAAAATAACGATACGAAATAGTATAATTGTGAATTCTGGAGAGCTTGCCAGTGCTTCCGGTGGTAATGGTTTTGTTAGACGATTCCGCAGAGGAAGTCTAAACGCAACTTTTACGGGAGGCGGTAATACGTATTGGTATAATGGTTCTGTGCCAATAGGAGAAATTTCAGGCACTACTGCCGACACGAGTGGTGATTATATTCAGACTGATCCTAAGCTTTTATATCTGGGTAACGGAGTGTTTACGATGACAGGACCTGATCAGATTACACGCCGCACCGGCGACCCACGTTGGTTACCTGCTCAATAAGTATATAATATAAACTATTAATATAAAACTATATATGGAGAAGAAATATTTAATTCTCAGTTTTTTTCTGAGTTGCATGCTGGCATTTATTTGCCCTATATCGGCTCATGCTCAGCAAATCCAGAAGGTTAGCGGTATTGTGGTGGGAGAAGACGAACAACCCATTATTGGCGCAACCGTAAAAGCAGAAGGTACTCCCGTGGGAACAATTACGGATATTGACGGGAAGTTTTCTATAACAGTACCCAAAAACGGTAAATTGACTATATCCTATTTAGGGTATACCAGTCAGACGATTTCGGATTTGAGAAACCCGCATGTTGTCTTGAAAGAAGACGTGATGAAATTAGACGAAGTAGTGGTAGTAGGTTATGGTACTCAAAAGAAAGCCCATTTAACCGGTTCGGTAGCCACCGTGGCAACGAAAGATATAAGTGATCTTTCAGTTACCAATTTGTCGTCAGCATTGAGTGGCCAAGTGAACGGGGTAAGTGTGAGCGAATCCGGTAACCGTCCTGGAGACGCTGCATCTATTGTTATCCGCAACACTAATTTGGCAGTTAGCGCACCCTCAACGAGTACCGGATTATTAGTTCCCTTATATGTAATTGATGGTTTTGTTTATACTCCGGAAACAGGTCAAACAGCATTCAATAATTTGGATGCCAGTATGGTTGAAAGTATATCGGTTTTGAAGGATGGGGCAGCAGCTATTTACGGAGCCCGTTCGGCACAAGGGGTAGTTCTCGTAAAAACAAAGCATGGACAAATTGGTAAACCCAAAATTTCCTATAGTGGACAATTTGGTTATACCGACGAATTTTACCGTTCCAAAATGATGGATTCTTATAACTTTGGACTAATTTGGAATGGCATACGTGCTGCCGATCCAACAAGCCCATATGATAAGAAAAATGATTTGTTTCAAGCTGATGAATTAACAGCCATGAAGACTTTGAACAATGATTTGTTGGACAAATACTGGAGTTCAGCCTTAACTCAAAAACATAGTATCAACGTGAGTGGTGGTAGCGAAAGTTCAACTTATTTTGGGGGGATATCTTATGTGACACAAGATGGAAACCTAGGAAGGATAGACTATAACCGTTGGAATTACCGTGCCGGAATGGATGTTAAAGTTAACAAATGGACAAAAGCATCCTTTCAGGTATCTGGAGACTATGGAAATACAACAAAAGCAAACGTTAAGGTTGGTGGGTCAAATGCCGACAAGGACTATGTGACTTTATTAACACGTCCCCGATATATCCCTGAATTTGTAAATGGGTTGCCTATTGCAGCTTATGGTATTACCAACGGACGAGTTGAACAATCTCAGGAATACAATTACACAGTCGTTGAAAATTTGGGGAACTTTACTAAAAACATGCCTCAAAATATGACGATTAACGGATCGGTAGAATATGATTTCGGATGGTGCAAAATTTTGGAAGGATTGAAACTTCAAGGTACCTACTCTAAAAGTATCAGTACCACAAAAGACAATGAATATGGCACCGACTACAGTCTCTACAAGTTTGCCGATGGTGCACGCGGGGGTAGTGGTAGTCACCTCTACACGGATACCGAAGGCTATCCAATGAATTTTACGGGTATGACCACAGTTCCAGTTTCTAACGGTAATTACCTTAAGAGAAATATGAGTCGCAGTGACAATTACCAGTTGAACTTTATAGCTAATTATGCCCGTAAATTTGGACAACATGATGTTAGCGCTTTGTTTACTATTGAAAAAGCGGAAAATGAATCAGAATATGTGTGGGGTAACAAAACAAATCCGTACTCATTCACTAACTACCAATCGAATGGTGCAGGCGGAGATCAAACCACAGAATTCTCACGTTCGGAAGGTGGGATGTTATCATACGTAGGTCGAGTAAATTATGCCTTTTCTAATAAATATTTAGCCGAATTTTTAATTCGTTCGGATGCAAGCACCAAACTTGCTCCTGAAAACTATTGGGGAATATTTCCTTCTTTATCTCTAGGGTGGATTATTTCAGAAGAATCTTGGTTTAAGAAAAATGTGAAATTTATTGATTTTCTTAAAATTCGGGGTTCCTATGGGTTGTTGGGTCGCGATAATGTAGCTGCTTGGGCTTGGGCACAATTCTATGGTTCCGAAACTGTGAAAGGGCCTATTTTTGGCACCAGTCCGACTCTTAATGCCGGCACCCACTTCCAAATTCCTAATGCTGTACCCAATCGTGATTCTCACTGGGATAAGAGTTACAAGAGCAACTTAGGATTGGATTTGGTTTTATTAAAGAATCGCTTATCGGTCACCTTGGACGGTTATTACGACAAATATCGTGAGGTATTTATGTCAATAACGGATGCTCCTGACTATCCAGGTACAGTAGGTGCTGTGGCTTCTGCTTCTAACTATGGTTCAATAGATAACTACGGTATAGAAATATCGTTAGGTTGGCGCGACAAAATCGGTAAGGATTTCAAATATTATGTGAAACTCAATACTGGATATACCGACAACAAAATTCTTAAAGCACCCTGGAAAGATGCAGCTTCTCGCGAACTGGATGATATAATGCCGAATCAACGTGCCGACCGTGGTTTATGGGGATATCAAAGTGTCGGAATGTTTCATAGCTATCAGGAAATTGCCGAGTATTTCCAGCAAAATCACTTGGTTACATATATGGGAAAAACGCAGGCTGATGTGCAACCCGGTATGTTGATATACAATAATGTGAGAGGATCACAAAAGGCAGACGGTACCTATTACGCTCCAAACGATCCTTCAGACCCTGCAGGAAATGTGATTGATAAAAATGACAGGGTACAAATATCGAAATTCCGGAGTAATCCTTATGGGTTTACTGTAAATCTGGGCGGTGACTGGAAAAACTTTTCATTCAGTGCACAATTTGGTGCCAGTTGGGGAAGTTACACCATGATGCCGACGCAGTCGATTAGCAATACAAGTATAATTTCTACTGCATCAGGTTATGATGTGATGCAATATACCAATTTACCTTCATTCTGGGCAGGCAATATGTTTGTGTATAAAGATGTACTTGATAACCAGGGGAGAGTAGTCGCACCAAAAAATCTGGATGCCAAATATCCTAACTTACGATTTGCAGGCGTCAACAGTGTTGCATCTACGTTCTGGAAAGTGAGTAATACAGTTGTGAATCTTCGTAACGTCACCCTTGCATATTCTTTACCAAAAAAATGGGTAAACAAGGCGGGAATAGAAGCATGCCGGATTAATATTACAGGTCAGAACATGTTGAATTTCTATAATCCTTACCCTGATCATTTCATGAGCCCGATGTCCAGTTATAGTACTTATCCTACTTTACGGAAAATCACAATGGGTATAAATGTTACATTCTAAAAATCACAACGATGAAAAAAATAAATAAATCAGTTTTCAGAGTCGCTTGCTTATTGAGCATTTTCCTTTGGATGGGGTGTAGCGACCAGTTCTTGCAAGATAAAACGAATTATGCCAATCTTACTCCCGACATCTACAACGATTATACCGGTGCTCAAATGAGAATACAAGATTTATATTTGAGATTGTTGCCAAATGCGAATGATGGTTTGACATACAGAAGCCCAAGTAGTGGAAAATCAGATATTCAATCACAATCGACTGAAGAATATAGCGGTCTTTCTAATTATGTGAACCCTGACGCTACCTTAACATCTTCAAGTAATTTGAATGATTGGTTTTATGTAAATAAGGCTACTAATGCCGGACCTTATGGTGAAATCCGTAACTGCAATGATGTGATTGAGGGTATTTCGGGCGGTACACTTACTGACGTGCAGAAAAAACCATTGCTTGGTCAAGCCTACTTCTTTCGTGCATGGCAATATTATTTGTTAGTGAAAACTTACGGAGGAGTACCAATTATTGATCATGTCCAAGTGACAGATGTGAACCAAGCAAAAAACCTGGAAGTCCCTCGTTCAACCACTAAAGCATGTATTGATTTTATATGTAGTGATTTGGCGAAGGCAGCCGATATGTTACCTTCACGTTGGGGTGATTCTGATTTCGGACGTATTACAAAAGGTGCTGCATTGGCATTAGTAGGGCGTGCACGCTTACTTTATGCTAGCCCGTTATTTAATCGAAAAGATGATGTCGCTCGTTGGCAAACAGCTTATGATGCAAATAAGGCCGCTATTGATGCGTTGCAAATTGGTGGTTTTGGATTGGTTTATAAAGACGCTCCGGGGATTAATGCAGCCGGATGGTCGAAGATGTTTTCCGACTTCAATAGTAATGAAGCTGTGTTTGTAACGCTTTATAATATGGTGCATGATGACAATGCTGCAAACGAAATCTATAGGAACAACCACTGGGAACAAACCATACGTCCTACCAATGCTCATGGAGGTGGGGGAATGAGTACCACATCAATGATGGTAGATTTATTCCCGATGGCTGATGGTAAAAAACCAACCGAAGTAGGAACTTACAACTACAGTCAGTTGACTTTTTTTGCGAATCGTGATCCTCGTTTCTATCGTACCTTTGGGTTCCCCGGCGTATCCTGGAGATTTGATGCTGCAAGTGATCCTACTTCTTTAGGTGTGGATTTCCCTTATTCAGGGGCTAACTATATGCTTTGGAATTATTCCTGGTATGCTACTTCTACCAAACAATCGGATATAACTCTAAGTGGCTATGGCGCTGATGGCTTGGGGCTAAACTATAAAGGAATTTATATTCGCAAACGCAGTGATGATTTCGATATGTCCACCCCTACTCCTACATGCCTATACAGATGGAGTTTAGTGGATAACAGACAGGGATCATTTGCTGAAGGTGCTTTACCTTACATGGAAATCCGTTATGCCGAAGTGTTGCTCAACTTTGCTGAAGCTGCTTGTGGTGCCGGTCATCCAGATGATGCCATCCAGGTGCTTAAAGATATACGTAAGCGCGCAAGCCTTCCAGCAGGTGCTGATGGGCTATACGGTTTGGCTTCCGACCTGGCCACTAATCGTGGAAAATTATTTAGCGCAATTCTGTACGAACGCCAAATAGAATTTGCTTATGAAGGGAAACGTTTTGATGATATGCGTCGTTGGTTACTTTGGGATGGAGGCGGAAATTTCAGCCAAATCGCCGATGCTCCAACTTCGTGGACGCTAAGCGGTTTTAATGGTAACACTTGTACTTATTTGGGTGTAAGTCCTTTCAACGGTAATCGTCGTGATAATCTTGAAATTACCTCGAAGGTTTTTGCCAGTGAAGCACAAGGTGCAGATCCGATAAAAGCAAGTCGTCCTACTGCTTTGGATTTAAAAACGGATTTGAGTACACAAATCGCCAACTTGTTAACTTTCTATAATACTAATTTGATAAGAAAAGTGCGTCAGGGTGATGAAGCAGGAAAAGCAGTTTCTTACAAACCACAATATTATTTTATAGGCCTTACGAGTGGCGCTCAAACTAACAATGTTACTTTGTTACAAACCATTGGTTGGCAAGATGTGCTAAAAGGCAATGTAAATGGGACATTTGATCCATTGGCAGAATAATAGTCAAATTTGAACAATAGGAAATTAGTTTAATAACTTCAAACAATCGGATAGGATTTTCCTATCCGATTGTTATCTGATAAAATTGGAAACCGGAGAAAAATCTTTGAAAAATGTTTGTTTTTTCTTATCCTATTTTAAACCTTTCATTGGGTTAATCGTCTAAAAAATAACGCAATGTGCTATTTTTATTTTTAATGATACTATGATAAATGATGTTTTATTTAACAAGGTTAATTATTGTTTCTTTTTCCTAAAGATCGCCACTATTTTCATTTTAATAATGACTGTACAAGCGATATTTGCGCAAGAGACACAAGGACTTTCCCTGAACAAAACTGGAATCAAATATCGCACCATTGCAGACGATAGTCACCCGGTGATAAAAGTTGATATGAACAAAACCGGACGGCAAGATTCGGAGGTGAATGAACCCGGTTACACTTCGTGGGATATTGTCGATGCCGACTCCGTGGGCACAACAATTAATGGAGTAACCATTAGTTTCAGGCGTGTAGGGTCTTATGGCACGTCACTCACCACACAATGGTACAAAGCGGGAGTCAGTTCTCCCTATTACGCTCGTTTGGTGAGCGATGGTATTATGGTGGCCAACGGAAATTCAGGAGCACAAATCAGAATGCGTATTACCGGTTTACCTGCCGGACAGCACACTTTGCTCACATACCACAATACATTTGATAGTCCTTTAGCTTTCACTTTTAGTCCTATTGATATATATGTCAATGGAGTACTTACTATTGCCAAACTGCAGCCCAGTAACAGAGCAACTAAAACATCGGATGTTCCTACCAAATATTTTAAAATAACTGCAGAAACGGGTAAAGATATTGTAGTGCTCTTTGTAGCAGACACCACCAGTACAGCTACGCAAAAAAATGTAACCCTCTGTGGATTTGAAATAAACACCACCAACATTGCCGAAGCAGCTCGCGATCCGCTTCCAGCCACTAACGATGAACATGCAGACGCTGATAGTAAGAACTTAACGCTTAAATGGAGTCCTGCTCCGGGAGTGGCTACACATCAAGTATATTTTGGTACCGATTCGGCTGCTATAGCCAATGCCACTATTACTTCGCCTCTATATAAAGGGACGGTAACCAATGACACCACATTTGTCGTAAATAATGTGTACTGTATGAACAAATATTATTGGCGAGTCGATGAGGTTACGTCGGTGGGCTTGGTAACAATGGGGACAGTTTGGTATTTCCGTTCAAGACATTTGGCGTTTCGTGGTGCAGAAGGTTATGGCCGTTTTGCTATGGGCGGACGCGGAGGAAAAGTAGTTGAAGTAACAAACCTGAACGATGATGGACCCGGTAGTTTCAGAGAAGCTGTTACTAATGATATTGGTCCACGTACAGTTGTGTTTACTGTTTCAGGGAGAATTATACTCAATTCACGTCTTACGATTAATTCCAAATATGTGACAATAGCTGGGCAAACAGCCCCGGGAAAAGGCATTTGTTTTAGTGCGGCTCCTTTAGGTTTAGCTTCCGAAGGTATTTGTCGCTTTGTAAGAATGCGTTTGGGGGCAGGGATTACCTATGATGGAATGGGTATGGCCGGTGTTAATCATGGTATTCTGGATCACAGCTCAATCAGTTGGACAATAGATGAATCTTTTAGTTCACGAAATGGAAGAAATATTACCCTTCAGCGAACCTTAATTTCAGAGGCATTAAATGTGGCCGGGCATCAAAATTATCCGGCAGGAACAGCTCATGGTTATGCTGGAAGTATAAGTGGCGATATTGGCTCTTTTCATCATAACTTGTTAGCTCACAACGAGGGACGAAACTGGAGTCTAGCCGGAGGATTGGATGGAAGTGGGGCCTATGCAGGCAAGATGGATATTTTCAATATGGTAGTATATAACTGGGGTGGACGTGCCACAGACGGGGGCGCTAACCAAGTAAATTTTGTCAATAATTATTACAAAAAGGGACCTGCCACTACCCAAAATACCATATTGAAGGCACAATTAGAAGGCGCAGGCACGGGTTCACAAAGTTATTATTATGCAGGAAATATAGAGCAAAATACGAATGGAACCTTTGCGTGCGATGGAACTAGCAGCAGTTGCGGAAATTCGTATGTGTTATCCGGCGGGCAGGTTCTTGACTGGACTGTATTTGTTGACAAGCCATTTTTTCCATCATATGCAACCATTGAAACTGCAAAAGATGCCTACAAATCAGTTACATCTGACGTAGGTTGTACGTTGCCAATCTTTGATGATCACGACAAACGAATTGTTAACGAGACCCTTACAGGCACTTATACTTATAGCGGGAGTGTATCGGGAAAACCCGGTTTGATCGACAATCAGAATGATGCCGGTGGCTATGAAGACTATCCAGCCGAAACCCGTCCTGCCGATTTTGATTCTGACCATGACGGATTACCTGACTGGTGGGAGATATTGCACGGAACTAATCCTAATTCGGCGGCCGGAGATTTTTCGGATGCAAATGCTGACCCTGATGGAGACGGTTATACCGCATTGGAAGATTATCTGGAATGGATGTCGGTACCACACTACAATATGCAACCTAATACAAGCAACAATATTGTCCTTACTGATTTTACAAAGGGATATGTGAATCCGACATACAGTTGCAATCAACCGGGCAACTTTAATTTGGCTTTTGACGCGTCAAAGGTTATTGTTACACCAAATTCAGCGTCATTAGGCATCAATTATATTGATATAAAAGCAACCGATTCCGAAGGTTCTACTTTTACACGTAGAATTGGGATTTATGTATCATCATCCGCTTCGGGCATAAAGACACCTTCGATAATAAAGACATTTAAGTGTTCCCCTAATCCGACAAAGGATATGGTGACACTCACTTTTGAGTCGGAACAAACTGCATCGGCCTCGATAGTAGTGCGCGATGTAGCAGGGAAAACAGTATTGACAAAACAAATAGATGCAACGGCAGGAAGTAATAGCTTATCATTGAATGTGACACAATTTCCGGTAGCAGCTTATTTTGTTACCCTGACAATAGCAGATTCAAAGCAGACATTTAAGATTGTGAAAGAGTAGTTAGGAGGAAGATTGTATAAATAGGTATATATTTTAATTTATTAGAAACAAATTAGTTACAGATGAAAAAAATTATTTTTACTGTTTCGCTTTTCGTGGCACTGGCTTCAATGCAAACTGCAAAAGCGCAATATCCAAAGGTGCCTGTTGAT
>Ga0302272_1000840_pt1 | contig 13913 bp, 15 predicted proteins | sample III_Bog_N1_2_FD_198772 | JGI IMG/M metagenome (GOLD analysis project Ga0302272, IMG submission 198772) | Peat permafrost microbial communities from Stordalen Mire near Abisko, Sweden - III_Bog_N1_2 | ecosystem: Environmental > Terrestrial > Soil > Wetlands > Peat | place: Sweden: Abisko...
AAAAAATAAAAAACAGCGACTTTGTAGATATTTAGCCAACAGAATAGCTATTGAGTATTCATAATGAAAAGAGACGAAAGATTTTGCGTAAACAGACGTTCAGAAATGCACAAAAGACAAAAGACAAAAAAATGATACAAGTATCTAACTCACGTACATACATTACCACAATTATATGATAGACTTAGAAAAAATAAAAAACAGCGACTCACATTTTGAAATTGTTTATGCAGGCAAATCAAAAACATTTGTATGCTCATCTCTCATTCTTGATTCCAGTGGAATTTTCGCTGATTGGAGTGGAAATTTATGGAAAGTTGATTTTGAGACAAAAAAAATTGTTTGGAAACAGAAATTAAAGAAGCCATTGCTTTTTGGATTTTATGTATTCGAAAATCGAATATACTCTGTTCACCAAAAAGCAATTATTGAAATATTACCAGATGGTGAAATTTTAGAAAAAATAGAATTAAATTGTGCTACATCTCCTATTCAAATAAACAACCAATTATTCATTAACGAAAGAAATAAGCATGGCTTTAATTCTATGGGTAAGCTAGTTGCATACGATATGCAAACAAACAAATTAACCACTATATTTGAAGAGAAAATTAAAAGGACGTTCTTACCTATAACAAATAAAGAGCAAACATCAAAAGGGTCTGAATTATTCTTCTTTGCTGATCGCTCGATTTACAAATACAACACATTAACGACTAATTTACTTTGCTTAAAAACAAATAATGAAATCAGAGATAGAATAACAGGAATGATTTTTCTTGACAATGATTTATTATATATACCAAGTATTAAGAACAAAAATGCCGGTCAAGACCACTTTCCTCCTAATCCCGATATAAATTCAATTTTTAGTTTAGACGAATTTGGGAATCAACATCAAATAAGTGAAACTAAAGCATCCAATACTATGTGTCATTCAGGAAATAGTATATCCATTGACAAGTATCATCATTTGGTTTGTTTGGCAAATTATGTCTTTTCTAAAAAAAGTGAAACGTTTTTAAAAGTAGAAATTCCCATTCAAAAATCTGGAGGAACAGAACACTACCTTTTCATGAATGGCGAACAGCTTTATTGTATTGTGCCTAGAAGTTATGGAGACAGAGCAACCGAGCAAGGATTTAATCTTTATGAACTCAATATTGATAATTTAGAATTCAAATTATGCCAAGAATATCGCACACATAAATTAGGCAAAAACTTTAAAGGTATTTACTTTGATTTTTTTAGGGACAAGATATGTGCCAGAGGAGATGGCAGATTTTATGTAATGAAAAAAGCATCTGAAATTGTGTAAAAACATATCCAAAAGACAGGAATTGAATGTTTATGAGCTGATGAAAAAGCTAACAATACATAACCAAGCTGCTAGCCCATAACACACGCCTATGTTCATTGGCTGGCTGACGTGCATTCAGCGGTCTTTGCTCCCGCATTCACTTTGTCGTTCCACGACAGTGAACGCTCCCGCAAACCGCCAAATGCCCATAGCCTCGGTCGTTAGCGGGCATGCTAAAAAAGAAAACAGAGTTACTATGAGACACAACCTAGTATCGTTTAAAAGATACATTTTCGCACTGACAGTTATAGCCTTATGCGCAAACAACACATATAGTCAGACTAAATTTCAGCTGACGAAACTAGACACAAACAAACTACCAAAAGGTATAAAGTTCGAAGGAAAAGTCAAAAATGCAGTTAGGTGGAAAGACAAATTAGGCGACAACATTGTAATTACTACTGAGACTGGAGAGTACCTAAACAAAAAAATCAAACATGAAACTGATGGTTTAGATGCAGAACTTTTTGCTTATCATTATATTGTTTTGCGAGACAGCATAAAACAAACATGGAGAGTTTACGACTATATTATTGACTGTCCTGTAGACATTGAAGCCTCATTTGTCAAAAATACTTTTCAAATAACTGACCTTAATAGTGACGGAATTGCTGAAATATGGTTAATGTATAAAACAGTTTGCCATGGGGATGTAAGTCCATGTGACATGAAAATAATCATGTTTCAAGGACAATTGAAGTTTGCAATTAGAGGTCAAGAAAAAGTTATTATTGGAATAGATGAAAAAGGAAAGAAAAGTTACATGGGAGGCGAATATAAAGTTGACCAGACATTTAAAACTGGACCGAAAGAATTCCTTGAATTTGCGAAGAAGTTATGGACTAAAAATATAATTGAAACACTATAAAGTAAAAAGCACGACCCGCTAACACACGCCTATGTCCATTGGCTGGCTGACGTGCATTTAGCAGGTTTTGCTCCCGCATTAGCTTCGCTGATTTTCAATTCACTTTGTCGTTCCACGACAGCGAATACTCCCGCAAACCGCAGGTGCGCATAGTCTCGGCCTTTAGGAGAAGTAGCAGAAAAAAAAGAGAGACAGAAATATCGACACTTATCAACATAGAAATTAGAATAACTTAAAGATAAAAAAATGCAACATTTAAAAACGACTTTAATCTTTTTACTTTTCGTATCAGTTGTTTATTCTCAATCCGAACCAATAAAAGCTAAAAATGACACCGTATACTTTCAATCAAAAAATGGTTTCATTGTAGTCAGCAAAAAAGAAAAGGCAGAAGGCTTTAATCTAAAAAGTGAATTCAACGACAAACTCCATTTATATAAAATCTGGTATTTAAAGTCAGAAACGCCTATGGCTGAGTATGAAGTATATGATAAAAAATACATAAATGCTGGTAAAAGTGTTAGTGCTATTATTCCTGTTAAAGATGGCAGATACGAAGAATGGTATATTAGCGGAGAAAGAAAAGTTTTAAGTAACTATTCTAATGATAAGCTGAACGGTGATTTTCAGGCTTTTCACATTAACGGAAATATTAAAAGATCTGAAAAATGGAAAAATGGTGAATGGATATCTGGAGATTGCTTTGATGAAAATGGTAATAAAACTGATTATTGTTCATATCAAGAACTTGCTTCATTTATTGGAGGTCTTCCTGAATTGTACAAATATATAGGCGAAACATTAAAATATCCAACAACTGCTCAAATGGCAGGTATTCAAGGAAGGGTTTATATTCACTTTTTTATCAATTCAGACGGATCAATATCAGATGTAAAAGTTGTGAAGAGTATAAATGACGATTTAGATGCTGAGGCAGTTAGAATAGTAAAAGAAATGCCTAACTGGAAACCAGGAAGATTTGAAGGTCAATTAGTAAGAAATGAATTCACGTTACCTATTAATTTTAAACTAGAATAAGTACAGAAAGAATAATACAAATTCTTCGTTTTGACAGTTTGATAAATCGTATTCTTAGTTTTTGCACTTAGATAACTCGAAAAGAAAGAAACGGAAACACAGGCTGACGTTGAGAAAATCAGACTTTCAGCGTGAAATAAGCCAACGAAAAACAAACTAAATGACAATGCTATTTGCCCCTAACACACGCCTCGTTCATTGGCTGACTGACGCGCATTCCGGCAGTTTTGCTCCTGCCTGCCGCAGGCAAGCCCGCATTAGCTTCGCTGATTTTCAATTCACCTTGTTGTTACACTACAGCGAATTGAAAATCAGCGAAGCTAATGCTCCCTCCAACATCCAACTTCGAATATTCTAGGTAGTCAGTTGTCATTGTAAATATACGACCTGAGTTCACAAACCTATGGCAACAAAATACATATTTGATTTGTTGTATGGAGAAAAAAGTAGAAATATGGCAAAAAATATTGTTAAACTACACAGAGTTTTTGCAGCTCCTGTAGAAAGAGTTTTTAAAGCATTCACAGATCCCGATGCAATGGCTTCATGGTTGCCACCCTATGGATTTGTATGTAAAGTACATAGTATGGACTTAAAAATTGGTGGAAAATATAAAATGACGTTTACTAATTTTACCACCGGGAATGGACACTCGTTTGGTGGAGAATATTTAGAAATTTCCCCAAATGAGCGGTTAAAATATACCGATCAATTTGACGATCCAAATTTGCCGGGTGAAATGATCACAACAATTGAGCTAAAAAGGGTTATATGTGGTACAGAACTATTCGCAACACAAGAAGGAATTCCTGATGCAATACCAACTGAAATGTGTTATTTAGGCTGGCAAGAATCGTTGGATAAATTAAAACGCTTGGTTGAACCTAATATCCCAGATGCATAAAAAATAAATTATGGTACACTTCAATCCAGGCTATACATACTCTGGAGATTACGCATAACTGAGGTGAAGTTGAATACTCCACTGAGGCAGCATATGAAAATGATTTTGGGAAATTAATCTATTGAAAATAAATAATTAATAATGATGAAAAAGATAAAATTCAAAATAAGTATTAATGCCCCGGTAAATAGAGTATATGACGTGATGCTAGGCATTAGCAATAAATCAACTTATGAGAAATGGACTTATTTGTTTAACCCTACATCTACTTATGAAGGAATTTGGGTCAAGGGAAACAAAATTCTGTTTATTGGCGTAGATGAGAATGGAGAAAAGGGAGGTATTGTTTCCAAAATAGCTGAAAACATTCCCAACCGATTTATTTCGATTCAACATTATGGTCTTTTAAAAGCCGACAAAGAAATTACAGAAGGACCAGAGGTGGAAAAATGGGCAAACGGATTTGAGAACTATACCTTCGAAGAAAACAATGTGACTACAACCGTTACAGTTGACCTAGACATTACAGAAGATTTTTTAGTTTATATGAATGAAACCTACCCAAAAGCGCTTGAAAAGTTGAAAGAAATATGTGAAAAGGAATAATTTCAAGTATATTTTAAAAATTCAATAGAATAAACGCAGTCTATAACATCTACTACTCGGCAAGTGTGGCAGCGGTGGTTTTTGGTGTACGTCTTTCTGCTCGCTCCCGATAGCCATTGGGATTGACCAGAATTAAAAATAAGCGAAGCGAAATCGGCCGGAATAAGGCTCTGGGGGTAGCTACCTACGTCAACGATCGTTGTAATATGACACATAAAATTAGACAATAAATGGAAATACAAGAGCAAATACAAAATTACCTTGCTTCGCAACCTGAGCCTAAACGTTCAGACATTGAAGTTTTGCACAAACGTATGCTTCAAGCATTGCCAAAAAGCAAAGTATGGTTTTTAGACGGCAAAGACGATAAAGGTAAAGTTGTTACTAATCCTCAAATCGGTTATGGACTTCAAACCATAAAATATGCTGGCGGAAAAACCAAAGAGTTTTATCAAATAGGTATCAGTGCAAACACAACAGGAATTTCAATTTACATTATGGGAATTGGAGATAAAAATTATTTACCTGAAACATATGGAAAAACAATTGGTAAGGCAAATGTAACAGGCTATTGCATTAAGTTTAGATCATTAATAGATATAAACATGGACATACTTTACTCAGCAATAAAGGACGGGCTTGAGCAGACATCTTAACAAGCAAAAATGTATTATTTTTTTACCATTATTTTAATCTCCCCAATTTTATGTGGACAAAGTCATACTCAATCACAACAACAGAAGTTACCAAAGAACAAATTTGGAAGTTGTTTATAAATATCAATAATTGGCATATTTGGAACAATGAAATTGAATTTGCAAAATTAGAAGGCAAATTTGAAGCAGGGAATCAATACCAAATAAAACCCAAAAACGGTAGAATGGTTACCGTTAATTTACTGGAAGTAACAGAAAACAACCATTGTTTGGAAACTGGGAATTTTCCTTTGGCAAAAATGTACTATGACCACCTGATAGAAGAAACACCAAACGGACTAAAAATAACTAATACAATTACTATGAAAGGTTTGTTGAGTTTTATTTGGGTGCAATTGGTGGTAAAAAAAATTGCAGCAGAAATGCCAGTTCACGTTCAACAGCAAATCAAAGTGGCTTCAAAAATTTAACCTATTAACATTCAAATAAAATACTGAATGACAAGAAATAAAACGAATCGTTTCGAAAACTGCTATTACTAATTATATCTGTCGATAGCGCTCATTGTTTATTGGCACATAGTAAGTATTGACAAATAAAAAACATACAAGACAATGCAAAATCATAATTTCAATATTACTTTTTTGGTAGACCAAACACCAAATGAAGTATTTAAAGCAGTGACCAATGTTCGTGGTTGGTGGTCAGAAGAATTAGAAGGCAATTCTGAGAAACTAAATGACGAATTTAGTTATCGCCACGGTAACTTTCATTTTTCTAAACATAAATTGACTGAAGTAATTCCAAACGAGAAAGTTGTTTGGCTTACATTAGACAGTAAATTGACCTTTGTTGAAAAGCAAGACGAATGGAACGGAACAAAAATGATTTTTGAAATTTCACAACAAGGAGATAAAACCCAATTAGATATTACTCATCTTGGTTTAGTTCCAGACTTTCAATGTTATGACGGTTGTTCAAAAGGTTGGACACATTACTTAAAAAACAGTTTACTACCTTTAATTACAACTGGACAAGGTAAACCTGACACCAAAAAATAGCTTAAACAACGAATACTATCGGATATTTTGAAATTCAATCTTCAAACCTCGGTTATGCGTACTCTCTTTATAAACAAGGATTTGCCTTGTATGATGTGATATGATATTAAAAGCCTGAGCTTTTATTTTATCACAAACTAGTTTGGAGGCTACCCCGAACAGAGTTTTTTTTAATGACAGGTGTTTTAATTTCTCATTTGGCAATTGGAGATGGCGGAAATGCAATTTTTGGATCATTCTTTCAAATTGTTTTTATATTTCTATCCTGTTATTTTTGACCAACATATAGAAAAATCGTTTTATCAATTAAACTGGAACGAGCACCAACACAAACATCATGAGGTTAATGTTTAATCAGACAAAGATCTCAAAACATAAATACAGATTTCAATTGTTGGAAAATAATAAAAAAGGAATAAAATGAACTACATTGTTGATTTTAAAAATGTTTCTACAGTCGGCTTAGAGTCGTCACCTGTAGCAGAAAAACTTGCTGGTTTACGTGCTAATGAAGCACGTTACTTTATGAAAAAATACAAACATGAATTTATCGTTATTCCAGTAGACGAAAGCAGTGAAACCCTTGATTATGTAAACCGCATTTTAAAAGTAGAACGTGATATTGAATTTTCAGCCAGGCCTTTGGAAACGTCGTATTTTCAAGTGGAAAATATCCGATGGGCACATGTCTTTTATGATGACGGACTTGCGGTCAATGTTCTGTATACGGTTGATGATCCTAAAAAGCGTGCCGTTGGGTTTAAGCTTTCAGAGGGGATGGAGGTGCCAAAGGAGTTGAGCTCGAAATTTAAGTTTGCCAGGCAGAAGTCTATACTAGCAGGAATAATTCGGGGTTCGTTTTTTGTAATAAAAGGAGAATATTAAAGCAAAAGAAGTAAACCAGATTTCAATGCAGACATATTATTTTTTTCATGTACTCAAACCTTTCCTGACGGATATGTTTATAAAATGAGCAAATGTTGGTGTTTGTCGTTGGAATCTTCCGACCACTCCTGATTATAATTAGCTACGCTGACCGTTGGTTTCCAGTGGTAGTACGGTGCTTTTAATCGTATCCTGTGCATATCCTTGTGGACGGATAAAAGACAAAATGCTCATAGTCCATGGTCTCAGGGGTTATTGTGAAGACAAACCGAAATGTATTAAAATGGTAAAAATCACAAGGATCATGAAAAACAATAAAGCATTTTTTATTTTATTACGGGCATTGTATTTACATCTTTTGTCCTCGGAAGAAATTCAAACCTTGAAGTTAAGATAGATGCTCATCCCTTTTCAATACATCAATATTGTATTGATATATTGAAAAACGGCAGTACTGTAAAGATCGTTTACTTGAGAGTGGATAGCGTATCAAGTGTTCATGATAAAGATTCAGTAGAATTACTACCAATTTTGGAAAAATCCTTAAACCACGATATATCAAAAGAAGAATTCGAGAAAAATCATAAAAAAATGGAATCATGGATACAAAAACATTCTTTTTATACTAAAGACAGTATTGAACTTAAACTAAATAATCATAAAGACTACTCTTTTTTGCTCGATTCCGTTTCCAGTTTAAAACATGAAAACATTGATAAAGTGAATAATAATAAAATTATTCTTGGCGGAACATCTTTTTATATTTATATAAGCAAGGATAATAAGTTAGAAGAAAAAATATTGATCCACCCTCCATCGAAAGATAATTATCCGTTAATATCAAGATTAATTAATAAAAGTTTAGATTTATATAAATTGAACCATTCTAATTCATTTTTGGATAATAAATAAAGCTCATTCGACGTAAAAGACTGAGTCGTATTTCATATATTTGTGAGCTGTAACATAAAATTATGTCCGAAATGAAAAATATCATACTACTTACGTTTATTCTCTTGTTTTCGGGGCTTCAGAAATCAAGGCCGCAGAGCAATATACCACATTTGCAGAAAGTGGATACACGACAATGCCTGATGGTTCAGGGAAAACCTTTTATTATTTTAGGAGGCGAGCTTGGGAACTCATCTTTTACGAGTGTAGAGTACATGGCTCCCGTATGGGAGAAGCTTAAGAAAATGCATCTGAATACTGTGCTTGCTCCGGTTTATTGGGAGCTGATAGAACCCCGCGAAGGTCAGTTTGATTTTGTATTGCTGGACGAACTAATAACAGAAGCAAGGAAAAACGATCTGAAAATAGTGTTGCTTTGGTTTGGCTCCTGGAAAAACAGTATGTCAAGTCATGTACCTTCGTGGATAAAACAAAACCCCGATAAATATCCCAGAGTCCTAGATGAAAAGGGTGAAAGCCAGGAGATATTATCTCCTTTCAGCAATAATAATCTGCAAGCAGATGTAAAGGCTTTTACGGCTTTGATAACTCATTTGAAAAAAGTTGACAGTCAGTACCAAACTGTTATCATGATTCAGCCTGAAAATGAAATAGGGATGCTTCCCTCAGCCAGAGATTATCACCCGGCTGCAAATGAATTATTCCAAAAAGAGGTACCGGCTGCACTGATTGATTACCTGAAAGCCAATAAAGAAAATTTAGTGCCGGAATTTGCTGCAGTGTGGCGTCGAAACGGATATAAGACCAACGGAAGCTGGTGCAAGATATTCGGCGAAGGATATCAAACCGATGAATTGTTTATGGCATGGAATTTTGCCCGGTTTACACAGAAGTTGGCAGAAGCCTCAAAAGCAATTTATCCTTTGCCATTGTATGTAAACGCAGCGTTGATAAGAACAGGAAAAATACCGGGTGAGTATCCGAGTGCAGGACCACTTCCTCATTTGATGGATATATGGAAAGCCGGAGCACCCTTAGTTGATATTTTGTCGCCCGACTTTTATAATCCCGATTTTGAACATTGGTGCGATTTGTATGTACGGCAACATAATACACTTTTTGTACCCGAGCATCGCTTTGATGCTACGGTTGGATCAAAAGCTATATTCGCGATAGGACATTATGGAGCTATCGGGTTTTCACCATTCTCTGTTGAATCTAGCTCAAATCCGGAAAGTGAAGAATTAGAAAAAGCTTATAGCCTGATAAATCAACTATCGCCCCTGATAGTAAAGTCTGCCAGCAATAAAATGGATGGGGTGTTGCTGGATAAAGATAAAGTTCAATCGACTGTAGTTTTGGGTGATTATGAGTTTTCGTTTAAAAATAGCTATAGTCTGGGCTGGGAGGCAGGAGCTTCTAAAGCCGAATGGGATTCAGGGGCTGCACTCATCATTCAGACCGATACGAATACATTTTTTGTTGCAGGTCAGGGCGTTGTAGTAACGTTCAAAAACTGGAAGAAAAGAAACAAACGCGTAGGAATTCTGAAAAACGAAGAAGGATCTTTTGAAAACGGAAAGTGGAAAGTAGTGCGCCATCTTAACGGAGATCAAACACATCAGGGACGTCACATTCGTATTAATCATGGAGACTATTCCATTCAACGGTTGGAATTGTATGAATATGAATGAATTGATAGTATTATAGATGCTTAAACTTTTTATTAATCGACTCTCTGAGTTGCAGATAGTTTTCTTTAAACGAAAGTACAAAAAAATAACCCCTTGCTTATTCGAGCCGGGGTTATTTTGTATGTTACCACTCTGTAGAAGTTGATTTTACTTTTCTGTCCAGTTCTTCTTTCGATTTTGCCCGGATAGTATCGTTGCGGTGTGTTCTGTGATTAAATAGCACGAAGTACCAAAGGAGGTAATTCGGACTTCGGTGGTAAACCGGATAATAGCGGTTGTTTACCATCATGTAACTGGGATTTCGGTGGTAAAACGCAGCCGGTCTTATCACACGTACTCTGCCGGCAGGGCGTATTACAGCTTTAGGTGTATTACTATGGGTTCTGAACCCGGAAGAACGAAAACTGCGCCCCGACATGCGAAAGCCTCCGCGAGCAGAGCCGTTTAAAAAGAAGCAAAAGCAAAAAACGGAAACCAGAAAAATTATTTTTTTCATAAACCTTGTGTTGTAACCGCTATTCAACATTTTATTCTTCTAAACTAAGTGCATATACCAAGGTGATAATTATCGGTAAGGTAATGATAATGGAAATAATTAAGGGTTTCCATATTTTTTTCCGGGGATAAAGCTCAGCTTCATGTATGTAGTTTTTAAAAAAATACTCTGACAGCACGTAACCCCCTACAAAGTTGAACGCCATGGTGAGCGACGAAATGGATTTTTCGGGAATGTTAACCACGATAAAGGTAATAATGGTATAAACTACCGAAGCAGATAGTACGATGTTTGCCTCTTTTTTCTTGCCGATATCCCGCAGGTTTTGCATAAGCAATACCCCTCCGAAAATAGATGAAAATAAAATAGAAAAACCCCATATCACTTTATGGGAGTAAATTTTGGGTTTATTGCTGGTGTTTAAAGTCTCTTTAAGCAACTCTTCTTGTCCTTTCATTACTAAATAACAGTTTGTTTTTTATAGTTTTTTTCCTTCGAAAAAAATCGTTTCAAACGATGGTGCAAATTTACGAATTCTTTTAGTTTTAATTCTGTCAATCAATGATTATTTGTCGTTTAATTTACTCGGTGTTAATTATTTTGTAAATATTCTGCTTCTTTGTTGATTAGGGAACTAACCTTATTCAGGTATTTCTTGTTTGTTTACTCTAAATATCATTTTTTTTTCGATGTTGCTGTAATATTTTTCACTCAGTGTCGTCTTAATAAATAAACAGATATTTAAAGCCCGAACCAATATACATAACCGAAAATCTATAATAACAAATTTATAAAGGGTTATGTCAAACCTGTGTTCGATGCTATTAGTTGTTGCAGTTTTCAATGCGTTGTATTTATTTAACTGTTTAATGAGTTAATATTTTGAAAGCAAAGACTATTTTTGCATTGACATATTTTTAGAAATTTCTGTATTGATTTGATTGTATGTATTATTTCGCTAGATTAATCCTTTAAATATAACTATGAAGCACCAGTTTAAAGCTGTTTTCTTACTCCTTTTATGTCTGAACTATGTATCTGCACAAGAAAAGAAAAGCGTAGAAGCCATTCGAATTACGAAACCCATTATCATTGACGGAATACTGGATGAGGAGGTTTATAGCCAACATAAACCAACCGGCGGTTTTCTTCAAATCCAACCCTATAACGGTAAGCCCGCCATGGAACCTACTGAGGCTTACTTTTTTTACGATCAATCGGCCATTTATGTTGGAGCAATGCTTTACGACAGCAAGCCCGACAGTATTTTTAATATCCTGACTGAACGTGATGATATGGGTATGTCCGATTATTTTGGAGTTTATATCGACCCGTACAATCAGGGGCAGCTGGCCTATGGATTTTTTATTACTCCATCGGGTGTTCAGGTGGATTTGAAAGCAATTAAAAGCGACGGCGATAATGAAGATACGAACTGGAATGCTGTATGGGAAAGTAAAACCCGTGTTACGGACAAAGGCTGGACAGTAGAGATGCGTATCCCTTTTTCGGAACTCCGCTTTTCAGAAAAGTCGGGCAGTACCTGGGGATTAAATATGTTTAGAAATATCCGTCGATATAATTCTAATAATTCATGGAGCTTTATTGACCGGAAAGTATCCGGTTTTATTCATCAGGAAGGGCAGCTTACCGGAATAAAGGATGTGAAACCACCCCTGAGACTATCGCTGAGCCCATACCTGGCAACTTATTTTGAGCCTAAAAGCAGTACATCTCCTTCCAATTTTTTATACAAGGGTGGGCTGGATTTGAAATACGGAATAAATGAAAGTTTTACACTGGATATGATGCTTGTACCTGACTTTGGGCAAATTCAGTCTGATGATAAAAAACTGAACCTTTCGCCTTATGAACTTTACTATAGCGAGAAGAGACAATTTTTCAACGAAGGGACCGAGCTTTTTCAGCGGGGCAATATTTTTTATTCGCGACGTATTGGTGCTTCTCCCATGTTTTCGGCCGGGGATAATCTGAAAGATCATGAAATAGTAGATTACAACCCCGGTGAAACACAACTGGTGAATGCAACCAAAATATCCGGACGAACTAAAGACGGGTGGGGTATAGGTGTTCTGAATGCTATGTCATTACAGTCGAATGCTACAGTAAAGGATACTCTGACCGGATTAACGCACGATGTCAGTGTACAGCCTTTCACCAATTATAATGTAATGGTGGTGGATAAATCGCTGAAAAATAATTCCTATGTAAGCCTTATCAATACCAATGTTTATATGTTTGGCAGTCCGTTCAGGGCCAACGTCAGTGCAACAGAGTTTCAGCTCCGTGATAAATCGAAAACCTTTGCATTGAAAGGGAAGGGAGCTGTTAGTTATCGGGGCGACAGTATTCGTGAGACAGGATATTACGGTTATCTGTCCTTGTCCAAAAATAAAGGAAGTTTCCAATACGGCATGTATCAGGACCTATATACCGATAAGTATAATCCTAACGATTTGGGCTATCTTCAGCGTAATAATCAGAAGACAACGGAGGTTTATGTCCGTGCTATGAAGACCGAACCATTCGGAATTTTCAGGGAGGTGAACAGCTTCCTTTACTGGGATTATATCAGAATGTTCAACCCGAATACTCTGTATTGTAATGAGCTGGGGTATTATGGTAATGCACAATTTAAAAACAATTATTGGCTGAATGTAAATGGAAGATATGATACTGATGTTTATGATTATTATGAACCGCGTGTATCTGGCAGATTTTATAAAAGACCTCGTGAATATAGCTTCAATATAAATCTGAGTACGGATGAACGAAAACCATTGAATTTTTACTTTCATTATGGACACGGTGGACAACCTTCAGTAAGTCAATACTCTAATTTTGGTGATTTTCAGACTACGCTTCGTATTGGAAAACGATTCCAGTTAAGTTATATGATCAGCTTCTATAACTCCACAAACGAAAAAGGTTTTGTGGATAAGAACTCTGCAAATGATTCGATTATTTTTGCCCGACGCAATGTAAATTCGCTGGAAAATGTTTTTTCAACATCGTATATCCTCAGCAACAAAGCCAGTTTGAGTCTAAGGGCTCGTCATTATTGGTCGGGTGCCAATAACAAGTCGTTTTACTTACTTCAGTCGGATGGTTCGCTCACTGACAACCCGTCTTATAATGAAAGTAAAGATCAAAACTACAATGCTTTTACGGTGGATATGAGTTTTAGATGGAACTTTGCACCGGGATCGGAGTTGATATGCGCCTGGAAAAATTCGGCTTATGCCGATCAGAATGTATTCAATAATAATTATTGGAACAATCTGCACAACACCTGGCTGAACCAGAAAAACAGTATATCGCTGAAAGTATTATACTATATTGATTACAATAAATTCAGAAAGAAGAAGACTGCTTAAACATTACAGAATACAATAACAGTAAAAAGCAGAAC
>Ga0302272_1000843_pt1 | contig 13889 bp, 13 predicted proteins | sample III_Bog_N1_2_FD_198772 | JGI IMG/M metagenome (GOLD analysis project Ga0302272, IMG submission 198772) | Peat permafrost microbial communities from Stordalen Mire near Abisko, Sweden - III_Bog_N1_2 | ecosystem: Environmental > Terrestrial > Soil > Wetlands > Peat | place: Sweden: Abisko...
TCAATGAATATGGCCAAGTGGATGACAAGCCTTTTGGTGGTGAACCCGGCATGGTGCTTCGCCCTGAGCCCTTAGCGAAAGCGATTGATGCTACGCAAGCACGCGCTCACGGAGGAAAAGTCATTCATTTATGCGCAGATGGAAAACCGTTGAGCCATGCCATGGCTCTTTCCTTAGTGCAAGAAGAACATCTAGTCTTTGTCTGCGGACATTACAAAGGCATCGACCAGCGCATTCGCGACAGTCGCGTTGACCTTGAGATTTCCATTGGAGACTATGTGGTGAGCGGCGGAGAGCTGCCCGCAATGGTGGTGATCGATGCTGTGGTTCGGCTTATCCCTGGCGTTCTTAATGATTTAGACTCTGCGCTAACTGACTCACATGCCCAGACAGCTCTGGGCTGGCCTGTCTACACGCGTCCTGAGATTTTTGAGGAAAAAGCAGTTCCGCCCATTTTACTTTCGGGTCATCATAAAAAAATTGGGGAATGGCAACGTCAACAGGCCTTACTCCGAACACAAACACGCCGCCCTGATCTGTACGAAAAAATTGAACTTAGTCGTGAAGACCATCGGATTTTAAAAACCATTTACTAGATTTGCTCCACTTTTGTATTGAGGTAATTATGACCGTGAATATCGAGGCTCTCCAGCACGAAAACAAGCGCGAAATCGATCCATTCCGCGCAGGCGACACCATCACCGTGAATATCAAGGTGGTAGAAGGCAATAAGGAACGCATCCAGCCTTTCAAGGGTGTGATCATCCAAAAGAAGAACTTCGGCATTTCCGCAACGCTGACCGTCCGCAAGATGTCTGGCAATGTGGCTGTTGAGCGCATTTTCCCACTGCACTCACCACGTATTGAATCCATCGCTCTTGAACGCGCTGGTCAGGTTCGTCAGGCTCGCATCTTCTACATGCGCGAACTGCGCGGTAAGGCTGCACGTATTGACGAACGTCAGTAATTTTTAGTACAATCCGTCCCAAGGAGGCACCTTGGATCAAACCCTTGGAAACCCCGGGACGGTAGAACTAAAAGAGGGCAAGCGCCCCATTCCCCCGCCTTCGGAAATTACCGTCAAGGCGGGTTCTTTGCTTTTCAAGGAAGGCGATGCATCTCGCGAAGTATACATCATCAAAGATGGCACGCTTTCTGTTTCTCAAAGACATGGATCTCAGCAGGTTGAGTTAGCTCGACTCTGTGATCGTGCCGTGCTCGGTGAAATGAGTTTGCTCGACAATCAACCACGTAGCGCAACGGTGCGTGCAGTAACGGATTGCAAGCTTACGGTGATTGCCCCTGTGACCTTTCAGGGTATGCTCCGGCTCATTCCGGCATGGCTTCTTGCCGTCATTAAAGTGGTCACGCATCGTCTGCGAGAAACCAACCGGAAAATCAATCAGCACACGGTTCTCGATCCAATAGAAAGTCTTTGCCAGTTTCTTACGCTGAAGTGCCTTACGTTTGCACAAATAAATAAGGGCGTTCCAAATTTTCCTTGGTTCATTTTGGTCGATGAATTCAGTATGCTGACTCGCATGAAGCGCGATGACATCCAAAAGACGGCTCAGATCCTTGTCTCTCGTGGCTTGGTCAGTGTCAATGCCCATCACGATATAGTGATTCCCGACCCGCAATTACTCGATATCTTGCGAGAAGCGCAGCACTGCACAAGAATCAAAGAACCTTTTCAAGCAGCAACACTTGAGCCTCTAATTCTCACTTGCTTAGAAAACTTGCCTAAGGTGACACCAGAAAATTTGCTCAACCTAGGTGCCCTTTGCGAAGACTTACGCAATCGCCTTGACTCTCGTATCAGCATTTCCCATGTGACCAAAATGCGCGACATGGGCGTGCTGCACGTTTTAGAAACAGGCCCAATCATCATCGATAAGTCTAACCTCGAATGGATCCTAAAAGCACACCGTGAAATCGACCGCGTTCTTGGCATTAAGGAGGGCACCCATTGAACCTTCCTCCCATGACATTCCTCTTTATGGAGGGCGACCCTGGTGAGCAGATGTACATCATTCGCAAAGGCTTGGTACGCATACTAAAACGCGAAGGTTCGCACATGGCAACCCTTGCAGAGCTTGGCCCTGGCTCGATCCTTGGCGAAATGTCTTTGCTAGATCGGCAACCTAGATCCGCCACAGCAAAAACGCTTGAAAACACTGAGGTCGTGATCATTGATCAAGCCATGCTTGAAGCCACATACCAGAAATTGCCAAGTTGGCTTACTGCCATTATTCGTATGGTGGTGCAAAGATTGCGCGAGACAACCGCGCGTAGGTACCTTGATGATATTCGCAATTCAATACCCTGCCTATTGTTTATTTTGGACTCCCAGTATAACGCCAAAACGCGCATGGTAGTGCCCAAGCTTGCAGACCAATTGAAAACTCTGTATGGCCTTTCGTACAACGATTTTCATAAGTCGTTGCAAGTGCTGGCAAAATTTGGACTCGTAAAAATCGAACCCTCAAGCTCGGGTCAAGAACACTTAGATGTAATGAAGCCGATGCAACTTCGTTATTGCTACAAACACTTTTTAGACCAAGCCTCGCCTAAGCCTACGAATGAATATGCGATTTCTAATGAAGAAGCAAAGGCTCTGCAAAGCCTTTTGAATGCTGCGAAAGTTGGCGCAAATATGCATGGCGACAAGGTGCTTGTGGCGTTTACCAATGTCCGCGAAGACTTACAAAACAACGCTCCCGAGCTCGTTGCCGCACCTCAGCACTGGTTGAATCTTTGCTTAGCACAGCGCATTGAGGTAGTGCCGACCTTGCAACAAGATCAAAACATTGGCGATGAACACCAAATTGCATTTGTGGAAAATCATGTAGAGAGTTTAGTGAGCCTTCACCAAATCATCCCAGCTCTCACCGACCATTTCTTGGAAAGCATTCAAGCGACTCAAGGAACTAGTGGCGAATAATCCAACCGCTCTAGCAGTTTTACCACGGAATCACCTTCTTGAGCTGTGGCCGCACAAACTTGCAGATCTAAATAACAGCGGTTCCCCTGAGCATCTTCAATGATCGAATTCTGAATCAATACACACAGCCGTTTCCCAATCAAATTCAAATAGTCGGCATCTACATTAGGAAATATTCCCAAGAATTCATCGCTATCATTTCTGCCCACAATATCATAGGGACGAAGGTTATGACGCAGGGTTAGCCCTATTACTTGCAAGGCTTTTTCCATGACGCTCAGCCCATGCCGCTCAATGAAGCACGGCTGTTCTAGCAACGTAAAAGAAAGCAATCCAAAGGGCAGTCGATAGCGTTCAAGCTGAGCAAGTTGCGCATGAATATGCTGATCCAAATACTTGCGATTGGGAAGTTCTGTCAATGGATCAATCAATGCGAGCCGTTGGTATTCTTGAACTTTTTCCCAAAGAAATTCATCGGGGCTAAGATCGGTAAACAGCTCTGTCGCTCCAATAATTTTGCCTTCAAAATCGCGCACAGGGCTTACTCGAATCTGCACCGGTACACGGTGCCCTAACTTGTGGTGCAAAAACACAGCAGCCTCACGCGAAGCTCCATCAAGAACCGTTGCCGCAAGTGGACAACTGTTCAAGCAAAGCGAAGTTCCCTCGGCATCCACATGAATTAAAATATTATCTCGGCAAGATTTTCCAAGAATATCACGAGCACTATAGCCTGTGATGCGTTCTGCCGCCTTGTTCCAGAAGCTTATGCGCCGCTCATGATCCGCATAGTAAAAGCCATCGTGAAGATTTTCTACGATACCGCGAAAGTCTGTTTGCATGAGCTCAATATCCATGCAGAAAGAATATGAAATTGAGGTGGGTTCACCAAGCCATCAAATTCTGCTAAGCATGCACCTTAAAGAAATTGCGTTTGCCCACTTGAACAAGCAAAACGTCAGCACTAATCTGCACATCTGCATTTCCATCGGCAAGTTTCTCGCCAGCGATCTTCACACCGCCGTTCTGAATCATACGACGCGCCTCACCCTTCGAAGGGAATGCACCAATACTCACCAGCAAATCAATCGCCTTATGCGAACCGGCCGCAATGACTGCATCCACAGCATCACCAGGAATAGCATCACCACTATGAACCGCGCGTTCACGGTCTGCAGCTTCTTGTGCGGCTTGAGCCCCATGATACTGCGTCACAATATCCAACGCCAATTTGTGCTTCGCTTCGTTTGGATGTAAACGACCGGAAACAACCTCTGCCATAAGGTCTTCGATTTCCACACGCGGCAAATCGGTAAGCAGCGTAAACCAATCACCGAGCAACGCATCGGGAATTGAATACACCTTGTGATACATCACATCGGGCACTTCGTTAATGCCGATATAATTACCGACACTTTTTGACATTTTCGTTTTGCCATCGGTGCCAATCAAGATGGGCATAAACAAGCCGAGCTGAGGCTCTTTGCTTTCTGCCATCTGGATCTCGCGACCACGCAACACATTGAACTTCTGATCCATACCACCGATTTCCACATCGGCATTGATCATGAGCGAATCATAACCTTGCATCAGCGGGTACATGAATTCATGCAGCGAGATTGGATTGCCGCTGCGGTAGCGGTTTTGAAAATCTTCGCGCTCAAGCATCTGCGCCACTGTAATCTGCGAAAGCAGTTTGGTGACTTGATCAAAGGTCATGGTACTAAACCATTCCCCATTGAAAACGATCTCGGTGCGAGTGCGATCCACGATCTTAAAAAACTGTTCTTGATAATGCTTTGCGTTCTCTAGCACCTCAGCATGCGACAAGCGTGGACGGGCTTTGGAGCGCCCCGAAGGATCGCCAACCGTTGCCGTATAATCGCCCACGATCAAAATCACCTGGTGACCAAATTGTTGGAACTGTGCGAGTTTGCGCATCACCACAGTGAATCCCAAATGCACATCGGGTGCAGTCGGATCGACGCCGAGCTTTATGCGCAAAGGCTTGCCGGTCGCAATCGATTTCTTGAGCTTTGCTTCGAGTTCTTCCTTGGGGAGAATTTCGAGCACACCGCGCATTAATACTTCGAGTTGTTCTTCTAGAGTTGCGTTCAAAACTTCGCTCATAATCAAGACTCTTTTTCTTTAAATTCCGCGTCGAGAGATTCCAGTGCGCCCTGCACCTTCAGCTCTGTTTCTGAAAGGATTCCACGACAGGTTTTCAGCAGCTCCGTGGCCTCTTGCACCTGCGAGGCAAGCTCATCAATTCCAATGTCTGTGTTATCCACGCGTTCAAGGATCGCTTCAAGCCGGCCCATCGCCTCTTTATACTTCAGATTTTTTTCGCTTGCCATAGGGCAAAGATAGTAGAAAGAAGACCAATCAATGCTAGGGTAAAGTGCAAAGTGTAAATCGTAAAGTGGTAAAACTGGCCACCAACTTGAAGATGAGGTTGCTTCAACATTCACGTTCACGAATCAGCGCGAAGGCTGCTTATCCACAGTCTTGCCCACCACCGTAGAGCGAACTTCGCCCCATGCAAAACGCGTGGTGAGCTCGGAGCCTTGCGCTATCTGCTCTGGCTGACGAATGGCTTTGCCACTTGGCCCAGTGGTAATGGAGTAACCTCGCTTCACAATTCGCAAAGGATCTGCGGCTTTAATTTTTTCGTTTGCAAGAGATTGTTCGAGACTCGCGAGGTGTAAAATTTTGCCAACACCTTGGCGCAAACCAATGCGATTGCGATCCATATTCTGCCGTTCTTGCACAAAGAGTTTTGGAAGCGAACGCTGCAAATTGCGTTGCAGGTTGCGCAGCTTCTCGCCTTCTCGCACAAGCCTTCCAGGCACTCCACGCACTACATTGCGAACAAGATTTTGAAACCGACTGCGCTCACGTTCAAGCTTGCTCGCAGTTCGGCGAGAGATTGTACGCACACAGTCTTGAACGTCGGTCCAAGCAGTATCTACACAAGCCACTAAAAACTTCGCGGAATCTGTGGGAGTAATGCACGCGCGCCACGCAACGAGGTCCACTAAGCTCTGATCAATTTCATGTCCTATGCCAGTCAACACTGGCGTTGCAGACATTGCAATAGCACGACACAAAGCTTCACTATCAAAATAATTCAAGTCGGACTTCGAGCCCCCACCCCGCACAATACAGATCACATCTAAGCCAGGAGTTACGGCGAGTTTGCCAAGCGCCTGCAACACCGTTGACTCCGTTTCGTTGCCCTGCATACGCGCATAAGCGGGCACCACTTCAAATGCAAAACCAGATGCGGAAAGTGTTTTGGTGAAATCATGATATGCAGCACTGCCAGGAGCAGTCACCAAGCCCACGCGCAAAGGCAGCGGAGGCATAGGCAACAAGCGATTGCGGTCGCGCAAGCCTTCTTTGTCGAGACGTTGCAAAATGCCTTGCCGCGTTAAGGCTAGCTCTCCCAAAGTGTACACAGGATCGATATCGATTACCTTGGCCTGGAACCGCCCTTGAGGCACATAGAAATCAGCCTGCAAAAGCAACGACACTTTGAGTTCTTGTGCAAGCGAAAAGGGTTTTGGAAGCTTCGAAAGTTTAAGATTCAAAGCATCTAATTCAGAATTAAAAAGCGTTAAGCTGAGCGAAGCCAAAGGGCGAACATCACCCTCTGCATATTCCGACAAAGTCAGGTAACAAATTCGGTCGCGCACAGTCATCTGTGAAATTACACCATGCACCCAGATCTCTGGTATTTGCTCGGTTACCAGGCGTTTCACACTTGCTAAGTACCGACTTACCGGAAAAGATTTTTTCGCTTCGTCCATGGGTGAAATATGCAAAAAAAGAAAAAAGGGCTCTCACCCCCTTATCCTTGAACAGTTCCTCTACAAAAAACTATTCACCGAGTTTTTTCATACCGACTTCAATCACAAAATTTCCGAGTTCACTTTCAAAGGGAATCACCACCACAGGAACATCGCTCGGCATACTCACGGTGTGCTTGGGGCCAAACACTACAGTTGGCAGCGCAATCTGGATATCTTCATTCTTGATATCCTTCTTCGCATAGCCTGCAATAATATTTGCGATTTCACCGACAGCATCGCTCACCTCTGCAGAAAGCTTTTCATAGCGAGTGCCGATCAATCGTTCCACAACATTCAAAGCAACATTCTGCGGCATGCCAATCACCACAGCGCCTTTCAACGAACCCGACAAGCCAATCACACCAGAAATATCTTTCGTGTTCTGATGATCGCTATATAGGTATGGCTTACCCGCGACAACTTTTACCCGCGTCATACGAGCAAAGGTATCGACAGTCGCAGACAAAAAAGGATTAATCCATTCAACTTTCATTCGAGCCTCAAGATTTATGGAACTGAATTAGACGATAAAGGAAAAATGATGTATCGGACGTCATATTTTCAAAGCAGACTCCCAGCAGCCAGTGGTGATCAACGGCATCAACACGAACAATCTCGCCTTCGATTTCAACGCTCGATTCTGACTCCTCTTCTTGCAAACACAATCTCAATCTGACTTTTTCACCCACCGATAATGAAACATCTGATTGCAATTGAATACCACTCATGCTCATATCAAGAGAGCGTTCAATCTTCACCCAATTCCCAGAACGATGAATCTCGACTTTCAATTCAAAAGGAATGCGCTCCCTAAGTCTTCGTTCTTGCATACTCATACCTTCTGATAGTAATAGCAGCCAGGAAAATCAGTCATCAATTTGAGGCAACTGTCACAATCGCGAACTTGCTCTGTTGAACCAACGATCAAAGCCCCTTGCGGCACAAGGCTTGCGGCCAAACTTTTAAAGAGCACAATCCTTTCTTCGGGGCTAAAATAAATGGAAACATTACGGCAAAAAACGACATCGTAACGGGGGACTTGAGAACCAAGCTTTAACAGGTTTGCTTTATTAAAACGGCACATGGCACGCAAAGAATCCTTAATGCGAAAGCCTCCCTGCGCAGCCGTAAAATATTTTTGCAAAAGATTTGCGGGCATGCCTCGATTAATTTCAAATTGCGAGTACTGGCCTGTGCTCGCACGCGCTAATATCTGTTCGCTAATGTCTGTGCCTTCCATAACAATTTTTTCACTCGCAACTTCTCCGATGAGTTCCATGGCAGAGATTCCAATGCTGTACATCTCTTGCCCCGAGGAACACGCGGCACTCCAAATACGCATCGGGTCTCGACTCTTGGAAACAATTCGCGCATCCAAAACCTTGGGAATCAAGCGACGGCGTAAAAGATCGTAAGCGCCTGGCTCACGAAAAAAGAAGGTCTCATTTGTGGTAATCGCATCAATAATCTTTTCTTGTAAATCACGACGCGCACCCATGCGCACCAGTTCCAATAGCTGACGATAAGACGCTAGCTTAAGCTCATCAAGAATGGGCCCAATCCTTGTTTCAATGAGATAGCGCTTACTCGAATCTAAAACAATTCCTGTGAGCTGATTGACGAGTAGCGTGAACTCAGAATATTCCGCATCCGTAATTGCAAGCATTGAGTAGGCCTAGCCCTTTGCGAAAATGGCTCCGAGATTCAGTAGCGCAACAAGATCCTCATCTTGTCGACATATGCCCTCGACGAACTCAGCGCGAATGCTCGTCATATGACCAGGTGAATTATTGATATCCCCATCACCAATCTGCATTACATCAGCAATGTCATCAACTAGCAAGCCCTCAAATTCACCGGCATGATTTTTTAAAACAATCACCTTACTCTGTTTCATCTCTCGATCAGATGTTAAACCGAGTTTCAATGCGAGATTAAAAACCGTGGCAATTTCTCCGCGCAAATTCATCACCCCACTCACATAATCTGGAGCCAAGGGCACAGGAGTTATTTCAAAGTCTTTGCGAACCTCCTGAATCGTCAGCACATCAATTCCACAAAGGGAATCAGCCACATTGAAAAGCAGAATATCGCGTAAACCTTTTGATGTTTCGACTTGTGTAGACATGATTATTTCACCTTGTGGTAAAAGCGAAGACGCTCAATAATTTTTTCACGATCAAGCTTGATCTGATATTCATTCACACCAGCTTCTAGGCCGCGTTTTTCTGCATCAGAGCCCATTAGCGAAGTAATCGCCATAATGGGAATGTCTTTGTATTCGGGTAATGTCCTCGCATTGCGTGTGAACTCAAGACCATCCATGTTAGGCATTTCAATGTCTGTCAAAATCATGCTGATCTGATGCTCACCAGATCGCAACAAATCCAAAGCAAGTTGGCCATCTTCTGCGGTAACGGTTTTGAAGCCAGCATCTTCAACAAATTTTTGAATTTGCGTGCGAAAGAAAACAGAGTCATCAACAACGAGAACCTTCGTCTCAATCGCAGCAAGCACCGCTGTTGACTCTTCCGTTTTTTGGTCAAGCTCAGGAGACTGCCCAATTGCAATGCCATATAGGTCAAGGACAAACGTTGTTCTATTATCGATAATAGAAGTCCCCATTATGCCACGTTGATGATAAGCATTCTGGTCGATATTTGCTTTGGTCTCAACAGTGTCTACAATCTCACTCACCATTAAGCCAACCTCTTTTCCCTGAATCTTAAACAGTACCACATAGTAGTACTCTTGTTCGGGCAAGGGAAGAACATTCGCAACACCATCTACGGTATAGAGCGGCATAATCGCATTGCGATATTGCATGTGCAACTTTTCGCCAACCTTTTCGATACGGCTCGCTTCCACTTGTTCAATGCGGGTAATGAGGCCAAGCGGAGCAGCATAGAATTGCTCACCACCTCCCTTGAGAATAATCAAGGCCTGCAAATCTTGCATATTCTTTGATTCTTTTTTCTGGATACTTTCACGAGCATCTTGAATCGTCGCAATATTTAACCAACGCTCTGCAAGCCCACTGATATCAAAGATCAACGCAGGTCTGCCATCGCCAAGAATTGTGGCTCCTGCATAAAACCGACATTCCTTCAAATGCGAGCCAAGAGGCTTCAAGACCACTTCCTCGGTATCCAAGAAGCCATCAACGACAATACCAAAACGAATATGCCCTGTCGTCACAACCGCAATTTTTATGCTTCCACTCATACGAGTGCGACGGTCACCAGGATTTAGCCGTTGATCGCGAATTTCTTGCGAAACTTCACTATCGGATTTACGACGATCCCAGAACTGAGCACGCGAGTCAACTTGCTTTTTACCTGTCTCAGGATCTGTGTAGTACGATACGATTTTCAAAACATCACGGATCGATAGCAAGGGCAATAAATCATCGCGCAAGCGAAGGAATACAGCATCACCCACGCGATTGATACGCTTCTTTACTTGATCTGGCGGAATCCGCACAAGCTCTTGCAAGTTGACTTGAGGAACTGCAAAAACCATCTCAGCAGCGCGTACCATCAACGCAGGAATAATCGCAAGGGTAAGAGGCAAACGAACTTGCAAAGTCGTTCCCTTATGAACCGCAGATGAAATATCAACCGAACCACCCAGCTTTGCAAATGTCGTGCGCACCACGTCCATTCCAACGCCTCGACCAGAAATGTCGGTGACCTTGTCTGCGGTTGAAAAGCCTGGCAAGAACACCAAGTTTAGCAGCTCTTTTTCGGTCATGTTCTCTGCAACTTGAGCCGTAATCACCGCTTTTTCAATGGCTTTCTTTTTAACTCGCATGGGGTCAATACCAGCACCATCGTCACTGACCTCAAGCACAACCATTCCTGCTTCATGACGCGCGACCAATTGAATTGTTCCCACCGCATTTTTGCCCACAGCCTCACGCGCTTCAACCGTTTCTAGGCCATGATCCATCGAGTTCCGCACAATATGCGTTAAGGGATCTCCAATCGCTTCAATAATATTTTTATCAAGCTCGACTTCTTCGCCAACGATTACAAGTTGAACCTGCTTTCCGAGCTTTTGCCCCATATCACGAACGACTCGACGGAACTTATTGAAGATGTTGCCCACAGGCTGCATGCGCGTGGACATAATATTCATCTGCAATTCAGACGTAATAAAATTCAGTTGCCGTGCACTGCGATCAATCGCTTCTAAGTCTTTTGTTGTCACGCTTTGAATCAATTGATTGCGAGCCAAAACAAGCTCACCAGCAAGGGCCATGAGGTTGTCGATTACAGACAAACTAACCTTGATTTTATCTGTTGGCTCTGCGTTATTGTGGACTGCAACTTCAGCTGGAGGAGCTTCGCGAACAGTTTGTTGTGGAACAACCACCACAGGTGCAACAACTACAGGAGTACTGGCAAACTTCATTGCCCCAGCAAGCACCTGTGTCACCACATGATGGATTTCATTGGCTGGCAGTCGAAGCATTTGCCGAAACAGATCTGGCTCAAGGATGGTTGCAAATAGCAGTTCTACGGCAGAATCACTGGAGTTCCCTGCAGAAATTTTTGTGCGCAATTCCTGCAAATCCAAGGTGCAGGCAAGGATTGTTCCTGTCTTTTCTAAAACGGAAAGAAGACTCTCTCCATTTGTATAACCATATGTCTTGGGATCAGCAAAGTCGAGCCGAAATTGAAAAACCCAATTTCCCTTGCGTTGCCAAGATTCAAGAACCTCGCTACCCACCACATTTTTGAGATCAGCACTTGAATTTCCGTTTTGACTAACTCCCCCAGAAGAAGTTGGCGAATATTCTGAAAGCCCTTCTGCAGCAGCTAGAATCTGATTCAACCGTTCAAGATCTGCACTGACATCGGCAGTGGCTTCAAGTGAAATATCACTTAGCAAACCCTTGATTGTATCCAGAGTGATCAGCAAAGTTGTCGTGATTGGATTTGTGGGTACCAATTTACGATTGCGCACAAGGTTTAAAATATTTTCTTGTGTGTGACAGACCTGCGAAATTTTTTGGAGATTTAAAAAGCCCGCTCCACCTTTGATGGTATGCACAGCGCGAAAAACTTTATTCACTAACTCTTCGTCGATGTTGGCTCCATCGGCTTCAATCTGCAAAAGAGAATCTTCGATACCCTCAAGATGATCGAGAGCTTCTGCTAAAAATTCTTTGAGAATTGATTCATCTGTTGTAGACATGGTCACCTTCCATCAGTTGCTTGAATCGTTGGAGAAATAATCCCCATTCCAATTTCAGAAATAGCATACCAACATTTTTTAACAAATACAACAATCGACATTCTTAGCCTGAAAGGATATAATAGAAGCATGGCTGCAAGCGTGTTTCATCCTTGGCTTTTCGACAACAAAGCTGCGTGGACAAAAACGATCAGCGACTCTCGCTGGAGTTACGATCTTCCTATGTCGCGTTTCATGGCTTTATATGCAGAGAATCGAGGGAGTGCGCCTATTGGTTTTGCCCAGCCATCTCCACCGCCATTAATGTCTATGACACCGATTCGATCCACAAGCGCTTCGCCCATGAGTATGGCAAGCCCTACCGTGGAAAAAGCAGATTCAAGTTCATCGAGTAAAGCAGGGCAAATCCTCTCACAGAATGAGATCGATTCACTTCTGACCTCACTATCGAAATAGCATAAGACTATGCTTTATCACTTAAGATAGCGCTCTTGCAGATAGCGCAAGAAGCATTGTGGATCGATGTCTGAACCAGTTGCTTTGCGCATAAGTTCCGGTGAAGTAAAGCGACGCGCATGAGTGTGAATATGGTCGCGCAACCATTGAAGGATGGGGCCAAAACGACCTTCACTCACCATCCCATTGAAACGCGGGAATTGATTCAACATGGATTCGCGAATTTGTGCAGACCAAATATTTCCCAACGTGTATGTGGGGAAATATCCAAAGAGTCCGGCAGCCCAATGCACGTCCTGAAGATATCCCTCATTCAAATGCGCAGGAGTTAAACCAAAATAGCGCTGCATTTCGCCATTCCACGCCGACTCAATATCTTCGATATTTAAAGAGCCTTCAAGAATCATTCGCTCTAAGCGGAAGCGTAAAAGGATGTGAAGATTGTAAGTCACTTCATCGGCTTGCACACGTATCGCAGATGGATGCACGGCCTGCACACGACTCATAAATGAATCAAGATTTAAACTCGCAAGAGCATCGGGGAAAAATTGCTGCAATAATGGAAATTCACCTTCCCAATATTCATGAGAACGGCCAATACAATTTTCCCAGAAGCGAGATTGAGATTCATGCACTCCTAAAGAAACAGCCTCGCCTAGTGGAGTAAAATTCCAATCCTCTGGGAAGCCTTGCTCATAAAGGGCGTGGCCACATTCGTGCATCAATGAAAAATACGAATCGAGGATATCATCTTCACGGAATCGCACCGTGATTCGTACATCGTTGCGATGCATGCCTTCTGTAAAAGGATGCGCAGACTCATCAAGCCTTCCACGCGAAAGATCAAAGCCTAATCGAGGCAGTAACTCACCCAAAAATTTTGACTGAGTCGATTTGGGAAAAGGTGCCGCATATGGAGGCGAGGAAATCAAGCGTCCTTGCTCTCGGAGTTGATTCAATATCGAGATCAACCCTGTTTCAAGCGTGTCAAACATTGGTTCTAACTGGCATAAGGTCATGCCAGGTTCATAAGTCTGCAACAAGGCTTCGTATTTGGATTGACCAGCCTCTGCAAGGCATTCAGCTTCTTGTCTTTTTAGGTGAACTAAATTGCGAAACAAAGGCAAAAACAAGTGCACATCACCAACGTTTCGCGCATCAACCCACGCTTGCTGCGAAAGCGACGCCCCATTGACAATGGCTTTATCTAAGCTCAGCGGAAGCTTGGCCTTGCGCACACAATCATTGAGCATTGCGTTTACGCAAGCTTGCATATCGGGCGCAGTCTTTGGATCAACACTCGCATCTTGCAAGGTTGCAATCCAGTCTGGATCCGTCATCGACTTGTGCAAAATTCCCGAAAGTTCTGCCATGATATAGGCTCGCCCAGCTCCACCGCCCACAGGCATTTTGCACTCTTGATCCCAACCGTG
>Ga0302272_1000850_pt1 | contig 13846 bp, 9 predicted proteins | sample III_Bog_N1_2_FD_198772 | JGI IMG/M metagenome (GOLD analysis project Ga0302272, IMG submission 198772) | Peat permafrost microbial communities from Stordalen Mire near Abisko, Sweden - III_Bog_N1_2 | ecosystem: Environmental > Terrestrial > Soil > Wetlands > Peat | place: Sweden: Abisko...
GCTTCTTACAAAGGTTTTGATGCTTTAGTATTTGGAAGTGGTTCTCAAGGGAATAAAATTTACCAATGTTTAGTTCGTACCGATCGCTTAACGGGAAATAGACTCTACGATGAGTTTTATGCGAACCGCTGGACTTCGACGAACACAGAAGGTACAAAGCCAGGTGCAAGTACCGACATATCAAAATATCTAATTTCAAGTGCCATGACAAAAGACGGTTCATTCTTTAAAATTAAACAAATTCAACTAGGGTACTCAGTTTCTGCGTCACTATTGAGAAACATCCAAATATCAAATCTTCGTATGTATATTTCATTGGATGATTTCTTTACATTTACTAAATACACCGGTTTCGATCCAGAAGCATGTTCAGCTGGTACCGGATCTTCACAAGGTGTAGATAAAGGAACCTATCCTGTTTCTAAAAAATTTGTTGCCGGAATAAATATAACTTTTTAATTCTACTAAAAAATGAAAAAACAATTATATAATATAGTGTCAATTTTAGCGTTTTGCGTTACTTTTACTGCCTGCCAAAACGAACTCGATATTGCGAAACTAGGGAATCTCGGTTCAGAAGCAGATTTCTATAAGACGGATGCTGATGCTGAGAAAGCTATTGCTTGTTGCTATTACAACCTTTATTCAAACTACACAAATATTATGTCGGCAGCCAATCTTTTGTCTGATGACGTGTGGTGTGGTGGCGGTTCCAGAGGTGACGTAGCGAGTAATGAAGATATGGGCGCATACGCTTTTAGTACGAATAATCAGTTGGTTGAAAATTTGTATTCAGGTTTATATACTCAAATTTATAATGCAAATCTGGTCATAGGCAAGTTTTCAAAATATGACACCGATGTAAAGAAACGTGACAAAGCAGAAGCATACTTTTTCCGTGGTATGGCTCACTTGTATCTTGGAGCCTTTTTTGGTACAGCTCCGGTGGTTAACCATCTTTTGGCAACAAATGAATATGCTCAACCAAATAGTACCCAAAAACAATTGTACGAACAAGCGGTTTCCGATTTTAAAGCAGCAATTGAAATGGGAGCATTATCTTCTAAAACAAGTGTTAATCAAAAGATGGCCCGTATAACACAAGAAGCAGCATATTCTTATCTTGGTAAAAGCTATGTATTTCTGGAAGAATGGAGCAATGCGGCAAGTGCATTTGAAAATGTTATTACTTCCAAAAAATATCAACTTTATCAAGGAAATTATGGTGACATAATCCGTATGGTAACAGATTTTGGAACTGAAAATATATTGGAAGGTAATATGGTTTGGGATAGTTCGCTAGCCTGGAATTTTACTTTTGTAAACTGGTATTGTGTACAACATGGTTGGAGAGCAAACCAGCACAATTGGGCAGGGAAAAAAGATGAATATGCAGATTTGTGTTCGGCTGGCTATGGTTTTTATAATCCGCGTAAATCGGTTTATGATGCTTTTGTTACAGAAGAAGGTGTTAATGGTTATCGTTTGAATCAAACAATTAAAACTTACAATCAGGTTAAAAATGATATTGGTATAACAATCAGTACTGGACAAAGACTTCACGGTCATGAAGGATATTACAACTGGAAAAACCGTTTAGTAAAATCTGAATTAATTTTTGGTACGGAATTCTTCTCTTGTGTTAATCTTCGTTATATGCGCTATGCAGAGGTTCTTTTATTGGCAGCTGAAGCTAATTTGAAAGCTGGTAATGGAGCAAAAGCTGCTGATTACATTAGCCAAGTACGCATCCGTGCAAAATTAGCACCAAAATCTACAATAACAATGGAAGATATCAAGACTGAAAAACGGTTAGAATTGTTTGAAGAAGGTTGCCGTTTTCTTGATTTAGTTCGCTGGGGCGATGCAGCTGCTGTACTTAAAGATCAAGGAAAAGTGAATAAGTGTTTTGATGGTATAACTATCATAGATGAGTACACCAATACAGCTTCTACTGGTTTTGTAAAAGGTAAAAATGAGCTTCTACCAATTCCTGAAAAAGAAATGACTTTAAATGATAAAATGATTCAGAACGCTGGATGGAAATAACATCACACTTACTATGGAAGGAGTAAATCCCCTTCCATAGTAACTTTTAATACTACAGATTATAAACATTATTGTCATTTTAAACAAAAAATGAAATCTAAAATTAAATAAATATTCAATCAAAAAAAATGAAAAAACAAACAACTTTGGCAATATTATTATTGCTATCTATCAGCACTTTCGCTCAACAAGCTCTTTTTGGGGGACAAAACATTATCTCTCCGGAGATAAACCCAACCAATACAGTAACGTTTCGTTTACATGTCCCTAAAGCTCAGAAAGTACAAATTACAGGCGACTTTCTACCCTCTGAAAAAGTAGATACCCAATTTGGTAAATTCGATAAGCCTGGCACTGTCGATTTGAAAGAAGGAAAAGATGGCATATGGGAATATACAACAACAGAACCTTTAAAACCTGAGCTTTATAGTTACTCATTTGTAGTTGATGGATTCAAAACTACAGACCCGAACAATGTGTATTTGATTCGCGATGTAGCATCAGTTACAAATGTTTTTTTGATTGGTGGTGGACGTGCAGATTTATACAAAGTAAACAATGTAGCTCACGGAACTGTAGCCCGTCGTTGGTACACTAGTCCTACGTTGAATATGACACGTCGATTAACCGTTTATACACCTGCTGGATATGAAGCTGGCAAGAATAACTATCCAGTCCTGTATTTGCTTCATGGAATGGGGGGAGACGAAGAAGCATGGATTGCTTTAGGTCGTACAGCTCAGATTCTGGATAATTTAATTGCTCAAGGCAAAGCGAAACCGATGATTATTGTAATGACGAATGGAAATGTTTCACAAGAAGCTGCTCCCGGCGAATCAACTTTGGGTTTTTATAAACCAAATATGCAACTTCAGAAAACAATGGAAGGATCTATGGAAAGTAGTTTCCCCGATGTTGTCAAATTTATCGAAGGGAATTATCGTACTGTAGCAAATAAAAAAGGTCGCGCTATTGCTGGTTTATCTATGGGAGGTTTTCATTCACTGCACATATCTAAGGAATATCCTGATATGTTTGATTATGTTGGTTTGTTCTCAGCGGCAATTATTCCCAATAAAGACATGAAGTCTCCCATTTATGACAATTTTGACTCAAAATTAAAAACACAGTTCAGTAAAAAACCAAAACTTTATTGGATTGGTATTGGCAAGAGCGACTTTTTATATAAGGCCAATGAAGAATACCGAAACATACTCAATAAAAGTGGATATAAATATACCTATTATGAATCTGAAGAAGGACATATTTGGAAAAACTGGCGTATCTACCTGACTGAACTTGTTCCTTTACTTTTCAAATAAAACACTCTCATTTCCCTTTTTATAGAATATACATAAACAGATAATAAACATTATGATTAAAAAAATTATATTTACATGTCTTTGTACTTGCCTGACAATGAATATGTCAGCACAACAAGTACCTCAGTTTGGGAAAACACCCATTAATGAAGTCATAAAAGCAATGACGCTCGAAGAAAAAGTGACTTTGCTAATAGGTTCAGGCATGGCTGGCATGAATGGAGATAATGCCGCAGTAGGTGAGACGCAAAATATCGTACCTGGTGCTGCAGGCACTACCAATCCTATTCGACGTCTTGGCATACCAGCTATTGTTTTAGCTGACGGACCGGCAGGATTACGTATTCAACCAAAACGTAAGGGGGATACCAATACCTATTACTGTACTGCATTCCCAGTAGCTACACTTCTTGCTTCAACCTGGAATACTGATTTAGTGGAACGGGTAGGGAACGCTATGGGAAACGAGGTATTAGAATATGGTGCTGACGTACTACTTGCTCCGGCATTAAACATTCATCGCAATCCGTTGTGTGGGCGAAATTTTGAATATTATTCTGAAGATCCGATTATTGCAGGTAAAATTGCGGCTGCATATGTCAGAGGAATCCAATCCAATGGCGTGGGCACTTCCATCAAACACTATGCAGGAAACAATCAGGAAACGAACCGTACTGGAACTGATGCTCGCATATCACAACGAGCTCTCCGTGAAATTTACCTGAAAGGATTTGAGATTGCTGTAAAAGAATCAAATCCATGGACAGTGATGACATCTTACAATAAGATTAACGGAACTTACACATCAGAAAGTTATGGTTTGATTGCCGATATTCTGCGCAGCGAATGGGGATTCAGAGGAACTGTAATGACTGATTGGTTTGGGGGTAAAAATGTTGTTGCTCAGGTGCATGTTGGAAATGACTTATTAATGCCTGGAACTGCACTTCAAAGTAGTTCAATTATCGAAGCAATAAAGAATGGGGCTCTTAGTGAAGCCGACATTGATGTAAACGTGAAACGCATCCTAACTCTCATCGAAAAATCGCCTAAATTTAAAAACTACAAATACTCCAATAAGCCGGACTTACAGGCTCATGCCAAAGTAACACGCGAATCGGCAACTGAAGGAATGATTTTATTAAAGAACAATGCAAACACATTACCCATAAGAAGTGATGTAAAAAAAGTGGCAGCTTATGGAATTACATCATATGATTTTATTGCAGGTGGTACAGGAAGTGGAGATGTGAATAGAGCTTACACTGTTTCTTTAATACAAGGACTCTCCAATGCTGGTTATACGCTTGATGAAAGCATTAAACTGTCCAACGAGAAATATATCGCCGGTGAGAATGTGAAAATCAAACCAGACGCGGCTAACCCATTTGCAAACTTTTTGCCCAGGAAACGAATTGCTGAGATGATCCCTGATAATGCGACTTTGGTATCTCAGGTAGAAGCAAACGATATCGCAATCATCACATTGGGACGTACTTCCGGCGAATTTTTCGATCGCAAGGTGGATGGAGATTTCCAGCTTTCAAATACGGAACATAAATTAATAGAAGATGTATGTACTGCCTATCACAATGCAGGCAAAAAAGTCGTTGTCATACTCAATATCGGTGGAGTTATCGAAACAGCCTCATGGAAAGAATTGCCGGATGCTATTTTGTTGGCATGGCAAGCTGGTCAGGAAGGTGGTAATTCTGTAGCAGATATTTTGAATGGTAAAGTAGCTCCTTCAGGTAAATTAACAATGACATTTCCAGTAAATTACACCGATGTAGCTTCTTCGGCTAATTTTCCATCGAATTATAATCCTGACATAAAAACCATTATGGGAAGTCTGATGGGTAATGCTCCGAAACATGATACAGTTCAGAATGTAGATTACACTAACTACGAAGAAGATATTTACGTGGGTTACCGCTATTTTGACACTTTCGGTAAATCGGTTTCTTATCCTTTTGGTTATGGTTTGTCTTACACCAATTTTGCTTTCACTAATGCTTCTCTTAAAGAAGATAATGGAAAGTATATTATATCAGTAAAAGTTAAGAATACCGGAAAAGTTGCTGGAAAAGAGGTAGCCGAGCTTTACATTTCAGCTCCAAAATCGAATGAGTTGGCGAAACCAAATAAAGAGTTGAAAGCATTTGCTAAAACAAAATTATTGCAACCTGGCGAAGAACAGGCTTTAATAATGACATTGTCATTGAAGGATTTAGCCTCGTTCAATGATAAAGGAAGTGAATGGGTTGTAGATGCCGGAGTTTATAATATTTTAATTGGCTCATCTTCTGATAATATGAAGCAACACCTCCAACTGAAAATAGCAAATAAAACCATAACGGAAAAAGTACACGATGTAATGAAACCAATTGAAAATTTAAAAACATACGCATCATTCAAATGAGCTAATTATCCCGTCCTTCAGGATATACCAAACATTAAATAAGAAAATGATAATGCTTGTGGCTGGGTCCCGATAGCTATCGGGATGCAATCCGCCAACTACAAATATCAAAAACATTTTCTATATTTGCAAAGTTAAAATTCGCAATAAAATGGATATCGCTACTATGAATGGTAAAGAAATAGCTCAAAAACTTGGATTACTGGAACATCCTGAAGGTGGGTTTTATAAAGAAACTTACAGGTCCACTCAGTCAATAGAAATTGATCGAAATATAAGTAGAAATATAAGTACAGCCATTTATTTCCTCCTGGAAAGTGATAACAAATCGTTGTTTCATCGAATTCAATCGGATGAATTATGGTTTTTTCATCAGGGAGAACCGTTGGAAATTGTATTTATAAAAGATGGGGTTATAAACACAATTATCCTGGGAAATAGTTTTGAAAATGGAGAAGTGCTTCAAGCAATAATTCCGGCAAATACCTGGTTTGCTTCAGGAGTTAAGGACCTAAAAGGATACTCTTTAGTTAGTTGCACCGTTGCTCCAGGGTTTGACTTTGCAGATTTTGAACTGGCTAAGAGAGAAAATCTAATTCAGGAATTTCCTCAGTTGAAAGAAACTATTAGAAAATTTACCAGGGAATGAAGACTTCGCGAACACGGGGAAATGGTTAAGCGTTTAAAACGCATACTTAAAATAACAGTTCCGCGTTCTGCGTTTCGCGTTATGGTTTATGGGATTTTAGGATAGTGACGGCTTCACTTAAAGTGAAGCCGTCACTTTGTATATAATAACCTGACATCATCGGAGACATGTCAGCGTTAAAAGGCAAACAAAAAACCTTATTTTCTATTTAACACAAATAGAAAATAAGGTTTTGTTCCTGGATATGGTGACCTATGTTTATTACCGATGGAAGAATCATTCTGCTTGCAGAAAACCATTCAACCAATTAGCCATTCAACCAATTAACCAATTACTACTTATAAATAGCATTCAGGATATTAGCCAGTTGGATACCGCCGCGGTAGAGCATTTCGTCGCGTTTGTCGGCAAAGAAATACACGTAATGGTAATTGCTGGTATCGGACATGTCGTAGCTGTAGATTAGTTTTTGAACAGCATAGCCTGCTTCGACAGATTGAAGGATATTACACTTTTTGATTTCTGCTTTACGGGGTTCGAATTTATCCTGCAGGTATTGGCTGAATTCTGAGTAAGACATCTTTTCACTTTCAATCAGTGCACCATCCCATACGGAATGCAGGTTGGTTTTCTTACCAAACCAGTTGAAATCAACTTTATTACCACCCTTATCATCCTTGCGTCCCATATGCATGGGTTGGTGCAGGTCGCCGATAAAATGGACAAGGAACTTCAAGGCTTCCGCATCATTCTTATCTCTTTTCAGGCGGGTAGTAAGTGTATCGATGGCAAAAAAGAGATGCTCACCTTCAGCCTTTGGGTTTTTCATAAGTTTTAGAATACCATCAGAGGTCATATTATCATCCAGATCCTGGTAATGCCACTGGTAGCTGTACGCGTATTTATTATCACTGCGTACTTCATCGGCCCAGGTTGATTCGTATACAATGCCCCGTTTACCGAGCACTTTATCCACCTGCTGGCGGGCTTTATCAGTCAGGTTATCATACGCGATATCCGCTACGATCCTGTGACCCATGGCATCGTAGGCAGAAAGAGAAAGGGTTAATCCTAATAAACAGAAAGTAAGAAGGTGTTTGTTGATGTTCATTTGCTGATATTTTATGTTTGTTATTTCACTCAATTGCTGGTTGCCTTTTGAAGAATACTATCAGGGGCAAAGATAGAATATTTATTCAGAAAGAAAATGAAGATAGTATGAAGAGTACGATTTTTTGTGATAGTTAGACTTCAAAAAAACGAACAGGTTTAATGGGACAACTGAAAATGGGCGTAAGTTTTAATTTTTTAGTCGCACTCCCACTTCAGCAGAGTCGCCCTCCCACTGATTGTTCAATAGTCAACCCTTGATCACATTCAGTGGGAGTGCGACTGTGAGCTAAGTGTCTTTCACCTTTTAGTCGCACTCCCACTGCTATATGAACTGACTATCTGAAAGCTCAAAAAGTGGGAGGGCGACATCCAGCATAGTCACTCAATTGTCTTTTACCTTTTAGTCGCACTCTCACTGCTGCATGAACTGGCTATCAGAAAGCTCAAAAAGTGGGAGGGCGACGGGTAAAATGGGAATGCGACTTAAGGAATTGCATCTGTTCTTTTTAGTACGAATAAAATCTTTTTAATATCTTTGCAAACTATTGATATGCAAATACTGCAAATAGAAAAACAATTGAATCCCGTAACCGAAAAATAAGCAATGCTTCCCATCCTGGATGAATACCATTTGTATTTGAAATTTGAAAAAGCATTATCAAACAACACGATAGAAGCTTATGAAAGTGATTTGTTGAAGTTGTCGGTTTACTTAGCGGATGCCCACATAGCACTGGAAGCCGCAAACAACGGAATATTACGTGATTTTATTATAGAAATCAGCAGTTTAGGTATTCACCCCCGTTCACAGGCACGCATCTTATCGAGTATAAAATCGTTTTATCATTTCCTGATCTATAAAAATCATACGACAGAAGATCCGACCGAATTGCTTGAAAGTCCTAAAATAGGATTACGTCTTCCGGAGGTATTGTCGATTGAAGAAATTGACGCGATAGTGAATGCCATTGATCTGTCGAAACCGGAAGGTCAACGCAACAAGGCTATTATTGAAGTGCTTTATGGTTCGGGATTGCGAGTCTCTGAATTAATCGGGCTGCAACTGTCGAAACTTTACCTGGAAGAGGGATATATGCTTGTTGAAGGAAAAGGAAGCAAGCAACGCCTTGTACCTATGTCACCACAGGCATTGAAACAAATCGGGTTCTGGAAGACCGACCGGGATAAACTGACGATCAAGAAAGGGCATGAAGATATCCTGTTTTTAAACCGGAGAGGATCTAAATTAACGCGTGCCATGATATTTACCATTGTAAAAGATCTGGCGCTGCTGGCAGGTATCCGGAAAAATGTGAGCCCGCATACCTTCAGGCATTCGTTTGCAACACACTTGCTGGAAAACGGGGCAAACCTGAGGGCAATACAACAACTGCTGGGACATGAATCGATTACAACAACAGAACTGTACACACATATCGACGTGCATTTTCTCCGGCAAACGGTATTGGATTGTCATCCGCTCTATCGCAGAAAGAAGGAACTGGCTGAAGAAAAGAAATACGAACAGAAACATTAAACATATAACCGGAATTACCACATTACGACCCTGACAGGGAAATAATGACATGATATATGAAAAGAAACTTCTACACAAGAGCAAAAGGACTGATACGCTTTGCAAACTTTAAAAACGTATTGATTCCTATCCTTCTTTTATTTCTTCTGATCCCTTTATCCTTAACTGCACAGGAAACTGTAGTTGTGGGACAGGTGATGAACAGCAAGGATAAAAGTCCGATACCTTTTGTCAATATAACATTTAAGAATTCAAACGCAATCGTTCAGTCGAACGAAGAGGGATATTTCATTATCCGTGACAAGGAAAAACATACTACCCTAGAATTTACTTCGATAGGATTTACTAAACGTGAAATCAGGATAAAACCTGGTCAAAGTGTCGGGCTGCAGATAGAAATGCAGGAGGGAAATACGTTGCTTCAGGAAGTCTTTGTAGTTCCCGGATCAAATCCTGCCATGGAAATCATGAAGAAGGTACGCCTGCTGATCAGGGTAAATGATATCAGCCGTCAAACCGGATACAAAGCAATGAGCACTGAACAGAACCTGGTATTGCTGAGCAAGGTCACTCAACGATCCATAAGCAAACGGATCTTTGATCAGTTAAAAAAGGGAAACATTTCAGGTTCCGATTCATCGATGGTAGTTCCGTTGTACATGGCAGAAAAGAAGTATCAAATCACATCAAAGGAAAAGAAAGAGCTATCGAATAAAATCTTCTCTTCGCCTAAGGAGGGCGAAAAGATACTTGAAAAGCTGGTCGGACAATTGGATACGGAGTTGAATTTTTATGATCATGTGGTCACTGTATTTGGAAAAGGCCTGATCAGCCCGTTGTCAAATGTAGGAAATGCTTTTTATGATTACTATCTGGCCGACAGCATCAGGACAACGCATGGGAAACAGTACGAAATACATTTCAGGAGCAAAAACACCAAGAACTTAGCCTTTGACGGAAAACTCTGGATTGATTCGACCACCTACGGGTTGACACATATTGAAGCAGAGTTGCCTGCACAGGCGAATATCAATTTCATTCACAACCTACGGATAAGCCAGAAGTTTGTCCCGGTATCTACGAACCGCTGGATGCGGCAATCGGAGGAACTGGCTTTGAATATGTCGTATGCCCTGCTTATCGACAGCCTGAACCCAAATCCTGAGATCTTTGTAAAGCGGAGTGCCACCTTTCATTCAACTGATTCAAACATCCCACAAACCAACAGTTTTGCTGAAAGCAGTTACAACCCTGCTACCCTTGATGAGAAACTGAGCGACCTGAATAAAACTCCTTTATTGCGCACTGCCAAATGGATAGCAAATGTTGTTTTTACAGGTAGTATACCTGTAGGGATAATTGACGTAGGTAAAATTGAGCAGATTATACGCATAACCGATATAGAAGGATTGAGGTTGACCCTGCCGTTTCATACCAATGAGAAATTATGGAAAAACATTTCACTGGGGGGCTTTGTGGGATACTGTTTTAGAAATGAAGCCATCAAGTATTCGGCAACTGCCCAATATAAATTCAAGGGAGAAAAACGAAGGATCCTGGGAATCGGTTATACCGATGATTACAGGCGGATAGATTACAATTACAACGATTTCATGTATCGTGAAAATCCACTTGTTACCGGGGATGAAGATATCTCAAGTTCTGTCTTTGCATTTGAATCGGCCGGAAAGATAAGTGAACGCAACGAGTATTCCCTGTCATTTGATAACGACTGGAACAGTGATATTGAAAGCAGTTTATACCTGCACTCCAACAGGTTATTCGCAAACAAGGACCTGCCACTGGCTATCGGGAATGCGAGTGTGGCAAATTCACTGCTTCAGCAATCGGCAACAGTTTCTACCCGCTTTTCATTTGACGAAAGAACCTACGATGATCATATGCAACGGGTTTATGTTTCCAACAATATGCCGGTAATATACAGCATAGTGGAAGCAGGGAAATACCAGCTTGGAAGTAAAACCGGTCAGTACGGGAAAATTATGGGTGCCATAAAACAGTTTATCCGGTTTGAATACGGACAATTTAATTACAAGGCGGATGCCGGAATCATATTGGGGAATGTCCCTTATCCACTTCTTGGGATACCTCCGGGCAGCGAATCGGGTGGGTATGGCTTTTATTCATTCAACCTGATGGATTACATGGAATATGCATCGGATAAATATATAAACCTCCACACCGAGTTAATGTTGAACGGGCTGATTATGAACCAGATTCCACTGATAAAGAATCTGAACCTGCGCGAAATGGTTACCTTCAAAATGGCGTACGGAAGCTTAAGTGATTCACATAAACAGCAGGCTGATTATCCGGTCTTTATGAACACGTATTCAAAACCCTATATGGAAGTTGGTGTAGGATTAACCAATATCCTCCATATATTCACTCTTCAATCTGTATGGAGGCTTACAGATTTGAATCATCCGGGTGTAAGCCCCTGGGGACTGTTGGGATGTTTAAATCTGAGTTTCTAATGGAAAAGGCATTAATAGTTCTAAAACACACTCAAAACTGAATTTTTAGAACAATAATGGATTGTTCAAACTGAATTTTTAATTACTTATTCTATCTTTGTTGTCAATTAATAAACATACTCGATTTAAAATAACTGAAATATGGAAACAACTGATTTACAAATAGCCATTATTGGTGCTGGAAATATGGGAGGAGCCATTGCCCGCGGATTATCTAAAGGGAAGCTTATCCAATCGAAAAACATACGTGTAAGTGATGTTTCACAGGCTAACCTGGATGCACTGAAAGCTTTTGCCCCTGAAATAACCATAAGCAATTCGAACCGGGACATACTGAAAGATGCCAATATCGTTATTCTTGCTGTAAAACCCTGGTTGGTTGAAAGTATTGCAGAAGAGTTGGAAAACAAACTCGATTATAAAAAACAACTTGTTGTATCAATAGCAGCCGGAGTGGAATTTGAACAACTGACTACCTTTTTCAATACCGATGCAACGATATTCCGTATTATTCCAAACACAGCCATCGATGTGCAACAAAGCGTTTCCACCATTGCTTCATTCAATGCAACAGGCGAACAGGAACAATTAATCGTGGATATATTTGCTGAATTGGGAAAAACATTTCTTGTGCCCGAAAGCCAGTTGAATGCATTTATGTCACTTTCGTCATGCGGTATAGCCTATGCTTTCCGCTACATTCGTGCTGCCTCCGAAGGGGGCGTTGAAATGGGCATATACCCCAATACAGCCAAAGAAGTTGTGATCCAGACGTTACGCGGGGCCATTGAATTGCTGGAAGCCAACGGAACACATCCTGAAGTTGAAATTGATAAAGTGACCACTGCCGGAGGTACTACCATTAAAGGACTGAACGAAATGGAAGCTCAGGGATTTACAAACGCTGTGATCAAAGGATTGAAAGCTTCGCATATAAAATAAGGGACTGAATAAATAAGATTGAATGGAAGAAGACATCCTTTTTTACAGAATTGCTATGCATTCTGTTTAACGGATGATTTAAAACCAGTTCAATCCTGAATTGACATACCGAACAAAAAAGGTTTTTAATAAAAGAAAAGTTTTACTTTTTAAACAATTAAACCAGCAATATGAACACACAAATTAAACAAATTGCCGAACGACTTCACGGACTTCGCGAAGCACTGGAATTAACTACCGAAATGGTAGCTGCGAAATGTGGGATAAGCACGTCGGATTACGAAAAATACGAATCGGGAAATCATGATATTCCTATGAGTTTTATATGCGACCTGGCTCAAACCTTTGGTGTTGAAACAACCGCATTAATCTCAGGCAATGACCCGCACTCGCTTGCCTTCTCAGTTACCCGCAAAGGAACGGGTACAAGCATTGAACGGACCAGCGTTTACAAATATCAATCGCTTGCCCACGGATTCAGGTATGCGAATGCTGAACCGTTTGAAGTGACCGTTGAACCATCCGATAAACAGATCCATTTGAACACACATACCGGTCAGGAATTCAATTATATCCTCGAAGGGATTATGAACCTCCAGATTGCCGGAAATGATATTATCCTTCATGAAGGAGACAGCATTTATTTTGATTCTTCCAAGCCACATGGGATGAAAGCAATGAATGGAAAAAAGGTAAAGTTTCTGGCTGTAATCATATAAAAATTAAATCCGTTTATCCCATTATCGGGACTTTTACCCCAAATAGATAGTTTTTAACCCTGTTTTTTGTCTTACTTAAGCTTTTAAACTTACTTTGCACCGCAAAATAAAACTGCTTTAAACAAAAATAATATTTATGTTAGAAAAGTTCCTTCAACAAACCGAATTCAAAGACTTTGAAGACTTCAAAGCAAATTACAAACTTATTGTTCCTGATAATTTTAATTTTGGCTATGACATCGTGGATGCATGGGCTGCCAAAGAACCGAATAAAAAAGCATTGCTTTGGACGAACGATCAGGGTGAATGCCGTGAATTTACGTTCAGTGATATGAAGAAATATACCGACCAGACGGCATCGTATTTTCAAAGCCTTGGTATCAAAAAGGGAGATATCGTAATGGCCATCCTGAAAAGACGGTATGAATTCTGGTTTACCATTGTGGCATTGCATAAAATAGGTGCCATTATTATTCCTGCAACCCACTTGCTGACTAAAAAAGACCTGATTTACCGCAACAATGCTGCCGATATTAAAGCTATCATTGCTGTTGGAGAAGAACCGATAATTACCCACATTAATGATGCCATGCCG
>Ga0302272_1000857_pt1 | contig 13827 bp, 10 predicted proteins | sample III_Bog_N1_2_FD_198772 | JGI IMG/M metagenome (GOLD analysis project Ga0302272, IMG submission 198772) | Peat permafrost microbial communities from Stordalen Mire near Abisko, Sweden - III_Bog_N1_2 | ecosystem: Environmental > Terrestrial > Soil > Wetlands > Peat | place: Sweden: Abisko...
GACTTCAACATCGGGTTCCCACTATTCTGAACAAAACGTATGAGATAGCAAAACTCAGGGGGGGGGGGGTAACTTTGTCTACTCACGGGGTGACCCAAAGTCACCCCGTGAATTGCTATTATATTCAGGGGGTGACTCAAAGTCACCCCCTGAATAGTGTTATGAAATAGTTATTATAGTGCAGTTTATCGCGGAATAAAGGACATGGGTTCGCTGGGAGTTCCCCAGCCGTGGGTATTTCCACCCGAAACGCGGATATATATTTTCTGAGCAGCTGTCATGTCTCTTATTTCCAGTCTCTTCAAACTCCCGTAGTCAATTTCAGTTTCCCAACTTTCGGGATCATCGGGTGTGGTGGTTGTTTCCACTTTGTAGCGGTCGGCATCGGGTAGCGCATCCATGTAAATTTTTATGCTGCAAGGCACGCTTCCATCTTCTAGTCGTTTAATCACTGCCTTACCCGGTATATCATGTTGCACCGGCTCGTTGTTGCAATCGAAACCCGAAAGCAGAATAATGCCTATATCGCCATCGGCTACTTTGTTCACGTAAATAATAAGCGATTTCAGCATACTGTAAACCACATCAGCCTGATCAATAACTGCCTGAGTCTTTATTTTACTTCCATCTTTCGCTTTTATGGATGAGTCTAGCTTGGTAATTTCCGTTTTGAAGGTTTCCAACGTGGGGTCGGGAGTAGGGAAGGTCGTTTTGGCAGCATCCAGACTGGTACTTACTCTACCTGACAAGTTGTAGATTTTCTGAGGGTCTTTGCTCTTTAAGTGCAAAACAGCGGTGTTTGTTTTCATACGTTCATTTTTATTTTTTAGTTAGTTGTCGTATGGAACTCGCTACAAACAGTGACTTTGGTTTAAACAGTTGTTTTAATGCTCGTTTCATTCGTTCATTTTTTAGGGTTTTACGCTGCCAAAATTACGGGGTCGGGATTTCCCTTCCAAATTATTTCGGTTCGAATGCGTCCTGTATTATAAAACTGAACTCAATAGGGTTCCAAACTATTTTTTGTTCCGGTATTTAACGGCTAGAACCCGTCAAATTTTCGGTTGGACGGGTCTAAAAATATTTTAGACGGCAACAAAAGATTTTTGGAAGGCAACAAAAAGTGTCAGACCTCGTCTAATTTTCGGTTGGAAGGGACAAAAAAGATGTTGGAAGGGAACAAAATATTTTTAGACGACAACAAAAAGCGTCAGACCTCGACTAATTTTCGGTTGTAAGGGACAAAAAAGATGTTGGAAGGCAACAAAAGATTTTTAGACGACAACAAAAAGCGTCAGACCTCGACTAATTTTCAGTTGGAAGGTAACAAAAAATGTTTAGACTCGTGTAATTTTCGGTTGGAAGGGACAAAATACGTTGAGAGTTAGTGGGGGTGCGACTTCAAGTCGCGCCCCCATTAGATTGGAGGGATCTGATTTTTTGCTCTACCCATACCTCTACTCAGTGGGTGACTCAAAGTCACCCACTGAGTTAACTGCGGCTCGGTTTGCATCGTGTGGGAGATTTAAATTACAATTATCTTTTTTCCATGCTATACAACCCTACCCCACACTACCTGAGAGATTTATTAATCAGGTCAACCGTTATAATTCTATAGGTGTTTGAATTGATGGTTATTCTGATATTCTTTTGGGAATTTGTAACATAGATATTTTTACCAATTCTTTGAAAAAAAACTTCTTGTGTTTCCCTGATAATATCAGAGAGCATTTTTTCAATCTCAGATTTTGAAAATCTGGCATTGATTTTTTTATTTATTCTATCGTACACAAGCTCGGTGTAGCATATCCTGTCTAAAATCTCTGTTTTATTTATGTCCATAATGTTTTCCTACAGGTTTAATAAGTAATTGAAAATATATAATGTCGTATTTCTTAATTCTTCCACTTTCGTGTAAATTTGTGAAATTCGTGGTTTAATGATTATTTAAAACCACGAATTGCACGAATTCCCACAAATTAATTCGAGAAATAATTTGTGGAAATATGAATTGTCACAAATGAATATAGGACATTTAATTGTTCGTCCTACTTAGTGCCTTAGTGGTTATTTTTTTTTGTATTCAGACAAACAGACTTGTAACTCGTAACTATTTACTCGTAACTGCTTAAAATTTTTATGAAAGCACATTTGATTTACCCCGCATCTCTGCTGTTGTTTTTCGTTGTTGCTTGTTCATCTTCAAAAACAACTCCGAAAGCTATCAATGAGATTACGCGAAAAGTAGAATCGAAAGATTTTACTATAGAAATGAATTATGCCAATCCCTTACGGGGCAAGCATATTTATCTGACTTCCGGTTACGATCTGCGTATTAAAAATGATTCCGCCTTTGCGTATTTACCCTATTATGGTGTGGCTTATACAGCACCTTATAACAGTAGCGATGGAGGAATAAAGTTTGCAGAACCAATGTCCGACTATGGTATTACACCGCACAAAAAAGCAGATGGTTGGGATATTCGTTTTAAAGTAAAATCCTCGTCCGGAGTTTATAATCTGGCGTTGAATGTATTTAATAACGGAAGCACTACCTTGTCTGTTGAATCGTACGAAAGAGATATGATAAGGTTTGATGGCATGCTGAAAATGCCATAACGTAATGATTAATTTTGAAGTAAAAGCTTGCTGTGATATTCATTTTCATATCAATGTCTGATGTCAGATTTTAATTCCGTATTATATCTGCTTCCTGACTTATAGATCGAAATTTGCATTTTCAAAGAGGCAGAAATAATTAAAGAATTATTTCTTTAATCTCTTGGCAGTTTAAAAAAAAAGTCGGATATTTATACTCGATTTGAGGAAATAAAAATATCATCTCATTTAAATGATAATTAATAAGTTGACTTTTCTTTAATCGTAATTTTTTGTTCTTTTTTCTCTTAAACTCAAACAATCAATTTTACATACAAAATGAAAGAAATTAAATTCAGTCTTGTTTACCGCGATATGTGGCAGGCTTCGGGCAAATATGTGCCACGTAAGGACCAATTAGCTAAAATTGCTCCGGTAATCATTGAAATGGGATGTTTTGCCCGTGTTGAAACAAATGGTGGTGCATCTGAACAAGTAAACTTGCTCTACGGTGAAAACCCAAATGATGCAGTACGTACATTTACCAAGCCGTTTAACGAAGTTGGTATCCAAACTCACATGCTCGACCGTGGATTAAACGGTTTGCGTATGAATCCGGTTCCTGCCGATGTCCGCGAATTGATGTACAAAGTAAAAAAAGCGCAAGGAGTTGATATTACACGTATTTTTTGCGGTTTGAACGATGTTCGGAATATAATTCCTTCTATTCATTACGCTAAAGCTGCAGGCATGATTGCTCAGGCTACTATGTGTATCACTTATTCACCTATTCATACGGTTGAATATTATGTGAACATGTCGGAACAACTGATTGCTGCCGGTGCTGATGAAATCTGTTTGAAAGATATGGCTGGTATCGGTCGTCCGGTAATGTTGGGACAAATTGTAAAAACTATCAAAACAGCGCACCCTGACATTATTCTTCAGTATCATGGTCATACAGGTCCCGGTTTCTCGGTGGCTTCTATGCTCGAAGTTGCTAAAGCGGGTATCGATTACCTGGATGTAGCTATCGAACCATTGGCATGGGGTATGGTTCACCCGGATGTGATTACCATTCAGGCTATGTTGAAAGATGCAGGTTTCAAAGTTCCTGAAATCAACATGAAAGCTTATATGGAAGCACGTCGGTTGACTCAAAGCTTTGTGGACGACTTCTTGGGTTACTTCATGGACGAACGTAATAAATTCATGACAGCATTGCTTATCGGTTGTGGACTTCCCGGCGGTATGATGGGTTCGTTGATGGCCGACCTGAAAGGCGTTCATGCAGGTATCAACTCGTACCTGAAAGGCGAAAATAAAAAAGAACTTACTACCGACGAATTGCTGGTTATGCTGTTCGACGAAGTGAAATATATATGGCCTAAGTTGGGTAATCCACCGTTGGTAACACCGTTCAGTCAATACGTAAAAAATATTGCGTTGATGAACGTTATGTTCCTGGTTAAAGGACAACCTCGTTTCAGCATGATTGACAAAAACAGCTGGGATATGATTTTGGGTAAAGCCGGAAAACTTCCTGGAACACTTGATCCGGAAATTATTGCTTTGGCAGAAAAAAACAAATACGAATTCTTCCAGGGAAATCCTCAGGACAACTATCCAAACGAATTGCCACGTTTCATTGAAGAAATGAAAGAAAAAGGCTGGGATAGAGGTAAAGACGATGAAGAATTATTCGAATTTGCGATGCACGAAAAACAATATCGTGATTTCAAATCGGGTGATGCTAAAAAACGTTTCGAAGGCGAATTGGAAGCAGCTATCAAAGCTAAATTTGCAACCAGCACAATCGAAATTCCAGACATCCGTGCACTGAAATATCCAAATGCAGAACCGGTAGTTTCTAACGCTACAGGTCGTGTAATCTGGGAACTTGACTTTAATGAAGTGTCGGTAGAACCTGTACACGGAAAAGCAGTCAAAGAATTCGATACTCTGTGTACTATCCAGACAAACTACGGATTGGAACATATCGGTAGCTTCTGCAATGGTCGCATTGTAGGTGTAGAAAAGAAACAAGGCGAAGTGGTACGCAAAGGCGAAGTGCTGGCGTATATCGAAAAGAACTAATTCTTTTTCGCTTTAAATAAAAAAGAAGAGACATTGCAGAATTGCAGTGTCTCTTTTTTTTGTTCGCTGGTGCGGTTTTGCTGACCGTCACATTCTATTTTCTATTTTCACACAGATTACAAATCTATGAGAAAAGAGTGAGACTACTAATATATTTCATAAAAATAAATATATGGATGTATCGAATTTAGTTGACTTATACAAACTTCGTCAATAACTTTATCAGTAAACTCACTGTAATTATTAGTTTTATCCAAGCTATCATGAATGATATATGTAAATGTTAGATATTTTACATGTCTGTAAAAATATCTTGATTGTAACGCAGAATATCCCCAATCCCTAAACGTTTCAGACCAACTTGCTATTGCATTATCCGTTATTTCGGAATCAATTTTAGCTTTTCCAAGCACATAATTATTCGATGCAGGAGAAAGCGGGCAATTAATAGGATATTTTGAATCTATTGAACGTAAAGTCACTGATATAATATTTTTTTCATTTAATAGTGTCGTAAATAAAATAATAGCATTTTTGAATTTATATTTATAAACATTGTAATCATATTTGACATCTTCTTCTATTTTATTAGAATCAGTTGATTCTGAGTATTCATCCAGAGGCTTCCCTAACTCTTCAAATATTTTATCCAAAGAAATTTTTCCTGGTTCATAATTGAAAAGAAAATCTTTATCTAAAAATAATTGGGTTTTTCCGCCAAGACGTTTTGCTTCTTTTTCTTTTTTATTGTTTTTGAATTTTTCTAAAAAATATTGAAAGAAATAGACCAATAGTCCACCTACAATTGCACTAACTATTCCTATTATCATAATTTATCTATTGTCGTCTTGTTTTAGTTGCCTATTCTTCTTCACTGACGCGGTTCTGCATACTGTGATATTCTATCATTTTTTTTACACAGATTACAAATTGACAGGGACGGGAAGAGTTTTTTAGTCATTTTCGTTTTCTTCATTCTCAATTGCCTTATGAAATGCAGGTCCAAATGAAACATCATATTGTACTCTATTCAATATAACTTTGTTTATACATTCAACTCGTACCTTATTTTCATTAATCGGTCGTCCAAATAGTCCTAAATTTGGAATAATGTGCTCTTTTACATAAGGTCTAAGATTATCAAATTTTCTTAATAAAAAACCATAGCTAGTTTCAAAAGGAACTGTTCCTGTACGTAAATGACTAAAATATGACGGGTATATAATTCCATCAAATCCTTTTACATTAGCTGATTTTGCTATATCCCTGCATATCTCATAAGAATGCTTCTCAGCTAAAAATAAAAAATGAATACTTACATCAAGGCTTTCAAATTCAGTTATGTCAGGCTCGTATAGAACTTCCGTTAAATCAAGTAGTTTCAATCGTTTTATTGGTGTCAATTTACTCATATATATATCATCTTCAGCTGAAACTCTACACTCATGAATACATATTTCAATATCTTGTGAGCCATATAAAACAGGAAATCCAATATCATCAAATCGACCTCTTTTCAGAAATTCATCAGGTGCTGAGTCGTATTCTGCGTTTTCATGTGGAATTTCAGGATTTACTCTAATTCTATAAAAGCTTTCAACTGTAGTTAAATATCTGACAGGATATGTTTCAATTATATTTTCAATTATATTAGCTCTTTTTTTTTTGTTTTGAAGAGCTTTCAAAGGTTCTATTTCCCCAAGCATCCAAAGTCTAGGACCATAATAGAAGAAGTTGACATTTATATTATTTGAAAGTAGCTTTATATCGTCCTCTAGCCATGGAGAAAAATCAATTTTAGTGTCTTCAAATTTGTCATTAAATATTATGAGAGGGCAACCACCATATTTAGTTTTATAAATAGTTCCTCTTGTGAAAAATCGATAACATAACTCTCTTATCAGATTAAAATTCAGTTTGTGTCCTTTGTCTGAATTACAATTTACACATTTCTCTGTATTTTCGATACCAATATGTTTTGCATCTAACTTTAGCCCTTCGTCTCTAAAGCAGTCAGAGCAAATTAGAAAATTATCCAATGCTTCCATTTTTTATTATGACTGCTAATGCAAAATAAGATTACCCTCCAATAATTTTATTTCCGCATTAAGTGTATATTTTATTCTTTTCTCACACCAAAGATAAATACATTATTTCAGATTAACAAAAATATATCAGCAATTAATTAATCTGTCAGCGTTTAAATTCAAAGATTAGCGACTTGATGCCACTAATTAGCGGGTTGCAGTCGCTCTGGAGCAGGGCGGACTGCGGGCGATGTCCTGTCAAGCCGAAAAGCAGCCCGAGCGGAAAGATACACACCGAAAACCACCATTGCCACACTTGACAGGTAGCTGATGTTATGGGTTGTTATTCATTCACATTAATTTCAAATTTCCACATTAAATTGGTTTATAAGAAAAAGTCCGGACGTGCTTTTCTAATTTCTTCTGAAACCTCTTCAATTAACCTTGCACAATCTAACACAAAATCATCGTTCACTTCAATTAATGTTGATATTTCTGAAACATCTCCTTCATCAAAATAATCTTCTCCTGGCATCTTTATTTTAAAAGACAACATACCTGATTTAGCAACCAATGTATTATAACTTCGCCCTTTTCCATGTTTAAGAACGTTAATCGCAAAGATAAAATTCTCAAAACGATTATTGAGGTCATTATTACCAGATTGATTTAGAATACTTTTCGCTTCGTCAAAGCCGTTTTTACAAGTTAAACCGTCTTGTAATATAGATTCAAATAACGAAAACATTCCAATTGCAGTGATTGCCTTTTGCAATTGAATCATTTGTAGATTCTTAACAAGGACAGTCGAACCACTTGTTTGGAGTAGTTCAATTATTTTAGATTCCACTTCTTTCAATGAGCCTAACGTAAAAGACGTACTTCTCAATACCAATTCACTAAATCTATGCATATCTCTTCTTTTTATAATAACCCATAACGTAGGAAGCTATACGCAGGGGCGGATTGCGGGCGATTTCCTATCCAGTTACACAAAAGTTGAAGCGGGGCTACAACCCTTGAATAACCTACTGAACCGGCAATTTTTTATACCGCGTGTTGTATGGCGTTTTTTAGTTACTCCAAAGTTTACCTTTTCTTTCTTCAATTTCTTTATTTTTCAATTCCAATGTGTCTATTATGCGTAATTGAATTAAAGATAAAAGATGTTCTGTATCATTATAATTAACTACAGGAAAATTTACCCAAGGATACTTAGATAAATCTCTCAACATAGAATACTCTTCTTGGCCATTCTTTAAAATAATAGATATTGGAATCTCTAGTACTGGAACGATATGAGATAATTCTTGTTGAACAGATTTTGGAGAAGACACATCTGCAATAATGTATTTACATAATCCTGCAAGAGTTCTAATTGTTTCTGTGAAATCTTTATTTCTAGGCTGCTCAAAATCCATTATAATAGGAATCATATTCTTGTCACGTAAATAATCAGCTATAGAATTCAATACTTCTTTACCTCCATCATCAAATCTTCCTAATAAAAGAACAGCCTTACCTGTCATAGTATCAATTACTTTTCTTAAATTTTTATTTCTAATTAGAAGATGAATAAATTGTGCAATTTCAAGATCATCAACGGAAATCTCGGGTTCATCATAGTCGGTTATAACAAAATGTTTTTGAATTGCATTTTCCAAAAATACATTCCAAATTGAAGCCCCAAAAATAGTACAACTAGTAATTGTAGCTTCTTCAAAGTGCGTATAAATCATAGAAGAAGAATCAAAATCTGCGTTTAGAATTAATGATTTACTAAAATTTGTCCATCTAAGATTTGCAGACTTAAAAGAAGTTCTTGTAAGATTTGCTCCTGATAGGTTTGCTTTTTCTAAATCAGCTTCATCAAACTGAGCATCGGTCAAATTTGCATTTGATAAATTTGCTGAAATCAAATCTGCTCCTGTAAAATCAACACCTGTCAAATCTGCATTTGACAGGTTAACAGCGTATAATTGTGCACCTGAAAGATGAGCATTACTCAAATCAATACCATTTAAGTATTCCTCTGAAAGATTTGCCTTTTGTAAAAAAATTGAATGATAAGCATTTTCTTTTTTCCATGCATTCCATCTTTTTACTCCTTTAGAAATCAATTTAACAAGTTGTTCATCATACAAAACATTGTGTTGAGATGTATTTTGATACATATTTCTTTGTTTCCTATTCATAATATAGATTTACATCTTAGTGTGTTTCTGTTTTAAAATGCCATACAACATCTGTGTATGTGCGATGCCGTCGCACTTATTTCGATATTAGTTTAGTTCTGTTGTTTTATTCTATCGCTTCTCGTTAACGTAGGTCTTTAACCTATCCTTCTTTTCAGTTCTATTTTTACGATTCACAGAACCGCGTCGGCGGGAGGATCTGTTTTGTTTTAATCAATTTAGCACCAAAGATAAAAACATTATTTCAGATTAACAAAAATATATCAGCAATTAATTAATCTGTCAGCGTTTAAATTCAAAGATTGGGAATTCATAACTCTAACCTTCATTGAAACTAAAAGAAAACCACAACTTTTGGAATTATTATTCCAAATTTGATTCCGCTTTTGAACTTACGATTGTTTTGCTACACTTTTGTTTCGTTTGCTAACACTTATGATGCTGTGTTTGCGCTTACGATTGTTTTGCTAACACTTTTGTTTCGTTTGCTAACACTTATGATGCTGTGTTTGCGCTTACGATTATTTTGCTAACACTTTTGTTTCGTTTGCTAACACTTATGATGCTGTGTTTGCCATTACGATTGTTTTGCTAACACTTTTGTTTTGTTTGCTAACACTTATGATGCTGTGTTTGCGCTTACGATTGTTTTGCTAACACTTTTGTTTTGTTTGCTAACACTTATGATGCTGTGTTTGCGCTTACGATTGTTTTGCTAACACTTTTGTTTCGTTTGCTAACACTTATGATGCTGTGTTTGCGCTTATGATTGTTTTGCTAACACTTTTGTTTCGTTTGCTAACACTTATGATGCTGTGTTTGCGCTTATGATTCGTTTGCTAACGTTTTTGTTTCAATTGCGGATCAATCAGATTGGTTTGCGAAGCATTTTATTTGTAAAGCATTACTGATATAATACAGAATTAAACACTACTTTTGCAGCTTTACATTGAAAAATGTCAAACATTAAGCCGAAAGTGCTTTCAAAAAGAATAAATACACGATGATAAAAGACTTATTTATAAAAAAAACACTGGTGCAGCTGGATGAGGAGGCAAATAGCAACAGTCACGGATTAAAGCGCCATTTGGGACTGCTCAACTTAACCTTGTTGGGGATAGGAAGTGTGATCGGAGCAGGGATATTTATACTGACGGGCACAGCAGCCCAAATGCATGCCGGTCCGGCTATTATTTTATCGTTTGTCCTCTCGGCTTTCGGTTGTTTGCTGGCCGGACTGTGTTATGCCGAGTTTGCCTCTATGATTCCGTTGTCGGGTAGTGCATATACCTATAGCTACGCTACCATGGGTGAGCTGATTGCCTGGATTATTGGTTGGGATCTGGTGCTGGAATATCTTTTTAGCACGGCTACGGTGGCCGTGGGGTGGTCCAGTTATATGCTCAGCTTTTTAGCCGACTTTGGCATTTATCTTCCGGCTTCGATGGCACAGTCGCCTTTTGAATATGATCAGACGGGTTGGCACAGCACGGGTGCTTTTATCAATTTTCCGGCGGTGTTTATTGTTGTTATACTTACAGCATTGCTGGTTATAGGCATAAAGGAAACTGTAAAGTTCAACAATATCACGGTTATCGTTAAGATCGTGGTGGTGCTGCTCTTTATTGGTTTTGGCATTTCGCATATTCATCCCGAAAACTGGGTTCCTTTTATCCCCAAAAACACCGGCGTGTGGGGACAATATGGTTGGTCGGGTATACTTACCGGGTCGGGTGTTATTTTCTTTGCATACATCGGCTTCGATGCTGTTTCTACTACTTCGCAGGAGGCTATTAATCCGAAGCGGGATCTGCCGCTGAGTATTCTTTTCTCCCTGTTGGTTTGTACAATATTATATGTAGGCGTCAGTTTTGTGCTGACGGGAATTGTAAGTTACAAAGAGCTGAATGTGGCTGCGCCTATTGCACTGGCTATTGACAGGAGCGGAGCGGGGCTGAAATGGTTAAGCCCGATTATTAAGATCGGGACTATTGCCGGTTTAAGTTCCGTCATACTGGTAACTTTGCTGGGGCAAACGCGCATTTTCTTTTCTATGGCTCACGATGGTTTGTTGTGGAAATGTTTTGCCAAAACACATGCTAAATTCAAAACGCCACATTATTCTACCTTGATCACCGGCTTTTTCACTGCGTTGATGGCCGGCATTTTCCCTATCGGTTTGTTGGGCGAACTGGTCTCTATTGGCACTTTACTCGCATTTATGATTGTATGTATCGGCATTCTTATTATGCGAAAAACCGAACCCGATGCTCCTCGCCCTTTTAAAACTCCATGGGTACCTTTTGTGCCGTTGTTGGGCGCTTTTGTATGTCTTATTCAGATGTTGGCTTTACCTACAGATACCTGGTTGCGATTGATTATCTGGATGGCTATCGGATTTGTAATTTATTTCGGTTACGGCCGGAAACATAGTATTGCGCGAAAAAACAGAAATGCAAAGGGGTAAGGAGTGATTACCTGATTTTCGCCTCTTTGTGGCTTAAAGTAGGCTCGTAATATTTTTATAAGTAATGGTACTAATATAATGTTCCACTTTAATTTTTCAAAGACGATACTAATTAACATCCCCTTTAGGGGCTTGGGGCGGAAAATACAGTTGAAAACTGCCCCTAAATCCCCTAAAGGGGACTTTTGCTGTGTGAAAATGTTGATTGTTTTCGCACATGTCGCACTTCGGTAGCCCCTGCCATTTATCCCGATAATATCGGGAGGGGGTATGGGGGCAGTTAAGAGAGCATTTTTAATATAAACTAATTCATGTCACGTACTTATTTCCCGTAGGGAATACATATCAATAGAAAATGAAAACAGATACTACCAATTCCCCGTAGGGGATAAACAAGGTAAAATATGAATGTCCTACGGACAATAAACATGCATCTCTCTTTATTCTATGGATATGTAAGTCCTACGGACTATTTTTTCAACTCCTTATTCGCATACTAAATGAACTAAATGCCTTAATGGTTATTCCATTTTTATTACAAGATTTTACCACTAAGACACTAAGAACATAAAGATTCACTAATTCTGCGAATCAAAAGTTGAAGACAAATGTATTTTACTTCCAATAAGTTATTTCCCGTAGGGAATACATATCAATAGAAGATGAAAACAGATACAACCAATTCCCCGTAGGGGATAAACAAGGTAAAATGTGAATGTTCCCGATAGATCGGGACAAGCTCTACGGACAATAAACAGGCATCTCTCTTTATTCTATGGATATGTAAGTCCTACGGACTATTTTTTCAACTCCATATTTGCACGATTAATTATTAATTGAATTTTTATTTCAATTAGCTTACAGTTAAACGAATAAAAAGTGCTATTTTTGCGAACAAAACAGATCATTTATAAAGCAGAAATGAATTAATTCTATCAAACTGATTTTTTCAGATTCTGCATAACCCTCATTTTATTTATGTTTAAAGACTTATTTATACGAAAGACGCTCGCAGAGCTCGAATTACAAGCTGATGGTGATCACAACTCACTCAAAAGGCATTTAAGCGCATTGAATCTGACTCTTTTGGGTGTTGGCTGCGTTATTGGTGCGGGAATTTTTGTATTAACCGGCACAGCAGCGGCATTGCATGCTGGTCCGGCAGTAGCTTTATCATTTGTTATTTCGGCTTTTGGGTGTTTATTGGCAGGGCTTTGTTATGCCGAATTTGCATCCATGATTCCTGTATCAGGAAGTGCTTATACGTATGGTTATGCCACCATGGGTGAATTTATTGCCTGGATTATTGGTTGGGATTTGATTTTGGAATATCTTTTTGGATCGGCAACGGTAGCTGTTGGATGGGCCGGTTATGTAACCAGCTTTTTAGCCGATTTCGGAATTGCAATACCACCTGCTATGTGCCAGAGTCCTTTTCTGTTCGATCATACGGGTTGGCATATATCAGGTTCTTTTATCAATTTTCCTGCAGTTTTCATTGTAGCTCTAATGACAACTCTATTGGTTATTGGTATTAAAGAATCAGCTAAATTCAACAATATTATAGTGATGGTTAAGGTTGTTGTTATTTTGCTGTTTATCGGTTTTGGTATTTCACATATACATATTGCTAACTGGACACCTTTTGTTCCGGCTAATACAGGTACTTTTGGACAGTTTGGCTGGTCGGGAGTACTAACTGGTGCAGCCGTTGTTTTCTTTGCTTATGTGGGCTTTGATGCTGTCTCAACCACTTCGCAGGAAGCCATTAATCCGAAACGAGATGTGCCGCGGGGAATTCTCTTTTCATTACTTATTTGTACGGTTCTGTATATTGCAGTTAGTTTAGTGTTGACCGGAATTTTGAATTACAAATATCTAAACGTTGAAGCACCCATTGCATTGGCTATAAATAGTGCCGGTCCAAGCTTAACGTGGTTACGTCCTATAATTAAAATTGGCGCTATTGCCGGTTTAAGTTCGGTTGTATTGGTACTATTGCTGGGTCAGTCGCGCGTATTTTTTACTATGGCAAGTGATGGATTATTATGGAAGAGCTTTGCAAAAACTCATTCAAAATTTAAAACACCGCATATTACCACCATTGTTACCGGTAGTTTTGCAGCTTTGTTTGCCGGGCTTTTCCCTATCGGTTTATTAGGCGAAATGGTGTCAATTGGAACTTTGCTTGCATTTGTAATTGTGTCTATAGGAGTTATTCTTTTGCGCAAGTCTGAACCGGATGCTGTGAGAGGTTTCAGAACTCCGTGGGTTCCATTCGTACCTATTTTGGGTGCATTTGTTTGTCTGGCTCAAATGGTATCTTTGCCTGGTGATACATGGATTCGTCTTATTGTATGGATGTTGATTGGCTTTGTGATTTATTTCACATACGGACGAAAACACAGTCATGCACGTAAAAATCGTTATAAAGAATAACTGA
>Ga0302272_1000864_pt1 | contig 13755 bp, 13 predicted proteins | sample III_Bog_N1_2_FD_198772 | JGI IMG/M metagenome (GOLD analysis project Ga0302272, IMG submission 198772) | Peat permafrost microbial communities from Stordalen Mire near Abisko, Sweden - III_Bog_N1_2 | ecosystem: Environmental > Terrestrial > Soil > Wetlands > Peat | place: Sweden: Abisko...
TTTTGTACAAGAATTAAAGAAAAGTAAAAAAGAACTTACTGGAGATGATTTGATTAAAGTTCGCGAAAAATCAGTCGAAAGTATGTTTAGTAACGATGTCAAAGTTATAGCTCGTACACAAAAGGCATATGGTAAGACAACTAAAGATGAAATTGATAATCTTGTACAACTCCAGGTTGCAGCTATACGTGTTCCCGGTGAAGTAATACAAGAAACTATGCGTGTGCGTAGAACTAACCATAAACTTGAAAAAGATTTGACTGACGAAGAAATTAAAAAACATCAGGAAGCTGCTAAAGCAGCACAAAAGATACTCGACGATCAAAAAGACAAACGAGATAAAATAAATGCAGATGGAAATATACAACTGGAGGTTGAAACTGCTGCTTATAATAAAAGATTGAAAGATAAAGGATTGTTTGAAAAAGAATCTACTGATTTAACCGCTGAACAACTAAAGGAACGCGAAAGATTAGAAGATGAATATTATGCTAATCTGTCAAAAATAGCTGTTGAAAATGAAAATAAACGTTTTTCAACGACTAAAAAGGACGCTGGTTTAGATGGTGATCCCACTAAATTTAAAGGGGAAAAACTAAAAGCTTATGAGTTGATAGTTAAACAGCATGAGATAAATATAACAAATATATCTGACTCTGAGAATAAAAAAAGGCTTGATGCTGAGAAATCGACTAATGCTGCTATTTTATCGATTCTTAGTACTGCTCAGGAATCTGAATTATTGTCTATAAATACCGTAATAGAAGCGAAAACACATGCGCTTAAAAATGATTATCTAAATCATGCGAATGGTATTATTTCTGAAGAAATTTATCAGAAAGCTTTGTCACAATTAAGTGTTGACTCTCTTAATGATAGATTAGCAGCTGAAATAAAATACAGGGATTTACTTAAGGCAATGAATCTTCCTAAAACAAAGGAAAATGTCAAAGCCTTAAAAGATGCCGAGAAAGCTGTTGCTTCTACACAGGCTCAAATAGATGATATACAACTAAAAGATGTAGAAAAATTTGAGAAAGATAAAAATAAAATAAAGTCTAAATATTCAATAAATAGCCTAGCAGAACAGTATAAAATAGAAAAAGCTGCTATTAATGCTAAGTATCTACATGAGAAAAATGCTGAAAATGCTCACCAAAAAGAATTATTTCAATTAAAAGTAAAATATGCTGTAAAATATGCTCAGGAAGCCGAGCAAGTAGCTAATGCTGCCGGAAGTTTTATTTCTGCTTTAGATCAGGCACAAACTGATAATTTAGAAGCTGAAAAGCAAAAACAATTGACTATAGCAGGTAATAATGCTGATGCTAGAGCTAAAGTTGAATCTGAATTTGCAAAAAAAGAACTTGATCTAAAGAAAAAACAAGCTGATGCTGATATGGCTATTAAAGTTGCTCAAGCTTTAGCAGCTGGTGCTTTAGGAATAGCGAATATTTGGGCGGTAGATGGTATAAATCCTATTTTAGCCGGAATACTAACAGCTATTGAGGTTGCTACTGTTGGGATGCAAATATCATCTATAATTGCTCAACGAAATGCTATAAAAAATACTTCATTAGGATATTATGATGGTGGTCCTACTGCATATTCTACTGATGATAAAACTGTCGTTGGTGAAGTACATGCTAATGAGCATGTTGTTACTGCAAAAGGGGTTCGAAATCCTGCTGTAAAGAAATTTCTCGATGTATTTCATGCAGCAGAACTTAACGGAAGTATACAAATGCTTAATACTCCTCAGATTTTGGAAAAAGTAAGAGTAGGATCTTCTTCTGCTTCCAGATCATCGTCGGGTGGATATGCTGAAAGTAAAAATGGAAGTGTAGGTACGTTTAGATCTGAGGTGTCCATGGCTATAATTAGCGAGAATGCACGGCAAATGGAACGACTTAATGATCATCTGGATAATGGTATTTTGGCTCATTCTGTCGTATCGGGTGATTATGGCAGTGTAAAACAAACTGAACGGTTTTTGAAAATGAGATCTAATGTTACCAGGCATGGATAATTGAACTTTGTCAGTCCTTTTTTTGGGCGGTAAAAACCTGTAGTTTTGAAGTATAAACAAGATAGACCATTATGGACGTTTATGATGCTATAAAAAAAATGAGGGAGCTCAGCGGTTCCGGTAAATGTTTCCAGTTTGCTTTTATGAGCTTCAGCGAAGAACGCGGTAAGAGTAACGGAATTATTGAAGTGCTTCATGCTAAACTCAGGAAACAAAGTACGGTGGAACAAGATAAGAATGCAGATATTAAGCTGAATTATTTTGATCTTGATACTAGCGATTTTGGGAGTTGTTATCAACCTTTGTTGATAGAATTTAATGGAGAAAAGTTAGAACTTAGCTAGTACTTCGACTCCGCTCAGTAACCGTTTGATACGCTCAGTAACCGTTCGATACGCTAGGTATAATTTATGATAAAATATATTTTATGGACAAAGAAGTAAAAAAAATAGGTGGATTATCATTTGTAAATGCTAAGGGTGGTACCTATGCGGTTGCATTTAACGGACAAGATGACCAGATGATGCATTCTATTGTAAATATGCAGGGTAGTTGGGAAATGTTTCCGTATCAGGTTGGTGGTGTGCGGGTAGTTCCGCACGGATCTGATAATAATTTACCGGCAAATATCCGTAACTTATTGGAAAAAAATAATCTTGGACCCGGTATTTTGGCACGTAAAACGGGGTTGCAATACGGAAAAGGACCGTTTTTGTACAAATTGAAGTTTGAAAATAACGAAATTGTACGTGAGTGGGTGGAAGATGCTGAAATACAGGCATGGCTTGATAGTTGGAATTACAAGGAATTTGTGCGCAATGCGTTACAAGAATTCAACTATATGCAAGGCGTGTATGTGAAATATTTTTCGGGAAAGGCTCAACGACTCGATAAAAAATGGATTTCGAAGCTAGAGTGTGAAAATGCTAATGCCTGTCGGCTCGAATGGCCTGAAAACGGAACTACATTGGAAGATGTGAAAAACATTATCGTTTGGGATTTTGAAAATTGCCGAAACCTGGTACCGGCTATGCGTTACCCTATTTTCAATGCGGACAAACCTGCTTCAACTTCCATTAAATATCATTCGTATAGATCCTTCGCCCGTAATTTTTATTCATTGCCATCATTTATTGGATCTATACCGTGGATAAAGCGCGCAAACGATATTCCGGAAATAATACAGTATCTGACTGAAAACATGATAGCTGCTGCATACCATGTTCACGAGCCGGCTGAATACTGGGATGACATGTGCGTTAAACTTCAACAGAAATTTCCTGAATATGATGAGCTTAAACTTGCTGTAGAATTAGACAAGCTGCGTGATGAATTGACAAAAACCATCGCCAATGTTCTGTCCGGTAAAAAAAATACGGGTAAATTCTTTGAATCAATTGATTTTGTGGATGTAAATGGAGTGAAATGTGAGTGGAAAATTGAACCTATTGAAATGAATATTGATAAGTTCATTGAAGCCCAAACGAATATATCGGTATTGGCAGATAGTTCCACTACATCGGGTTTTGGCCTCAACCCTGCCCTATCTAATATCATAATTCAAGGAAAAGGAGATGCCGGAAGCCAAATTCTTTATGCGTGGAAACTATTTTATGCTGCAGATACGCAAATAGCTGAAGATATAGTTTTTGAATCGATCCATGCTGCTATGAAAATAAATTTTCCAACTAAGAACTTGTCTATGGGACTATATGAGCCGGTGGCTGCTAAAGAAAGTGATTTGAGTGCTAATGCCAGAACTGGAGCGAAAGTTTAATGACCCCAAACCCCTGAAGGGGCTTAAAAATAAGATATATGATATTTAATAAATCGAATAACGGTAGTAGTGAATTACGTTCATTGACAGGAAATTACTATAACAGTAATGACTTTGGAAAAATGACCGGTCACATTCTGTTAGCTACGGCAGAATTGAAAAAAATAATCGGATCGGCTGTGTATAATTTGGCTGAAGTTGCTTATAAGTCAACCGAAACGGTAGTTGCCAATATCGATCTGGTTCCTTATGTTCAATTGCCTATTGCTATACTTGCCACATTTAACTTGTACAGGAGTAATGATATCAGTCATGAGGATTCTGGCCGGAAGGTAAAGATTGATTCGACAAATGAAAAGATACCATGGCAATGGCAGCTCGAAGCGGATGACGCTATTCAAATGGACAGATATTATAGTGCTGTTGATGCGCTTGTATCCTATCTGAATGAGAGTACATTGGGTGCTTGGACGAATAGCGATTATAAAAAAGCAACTAAATTACTGCTTATCAACTCTGCTGAAAAATTTGATCGGTATTACCCTATCGGTGGATCCGGCAGGATATATATTTTAGTGCTTCCATTTCTGAAAGAAACCGAACTTAAGCTTAAGCGCGAGTTTGGCACTGACTGGGCGCGTTACCTGGTAGGCGAAAATTTGACTGAGAAAGACGATGAAGTGTTGGAATACTTATTACCGGCTATTCCGTTGCTCGCTATGAGCGTGGCAGTAATGCGATTGCCATTGGGTATTATTCCGCAGGGAGTTGTGAGAAACCATGCTAGCAAAAGCATTACAATGGATGCATCGGACGCAGCTACAAAATCGGATATTAAAGATATGTCTAAATGGATGAAGGATGATGCTGAAGAATTGATAAATCTGGCTAAAATAACCCGAAACGGAACCACTGAAATACAATTATTGCCGGTGAATTCTGTAGAGAATAAGTTTATGAGGGTGTAATGAGAATGTAAAATGTAAAATGTAAAATGAAACATGAGTTATTCCGTAGTACAACAGCCAGATACTTATAGCCTACTTTCCGGGATCAGTGATATTATTATTGATTCTACCGAAGATTTGACTGTTGAAATACTGGTTGAATCAGAAAGTATTTTATCAGAAAACTATAATCCTGATACTGATGGTAGAATCTATGTCATTGAATTAGATCGGTTACTGGATAGTTACCTGCATGGAGATGATTATGACGAAGATGTCCATGCTGATTTAATGAAACTCATTACGGTAAAGGTAAATAATACTGTTTTATGCACATTCAACGTGTTGAAATTTACTGCTGAAACCAGTATTTCGGCATTCAGTTTTGTTTCGGGAAGTATTTTCTTGCATTTGTTGAAGCAAAAAAAGATAACTACCCCTACAGCAAAAGAGTATTTGACTGTGTCGTTTACTGACACGATGCATTCGGTGAAGGTGTTTGTTACTTATTTTGATGGATCCGACTATGTTAATAGTGATGAAATTGATTTGTTTACTACTAATGAAACGGGCATAAGAACTATTGATGCATCATTTTTGACCGTTGCTGCATTGTTTCCGTTGATTGATATAAATTCTATTGTGGCCTACCGGATTAAGATTGAAAGTGAAATCTCTGTTTTTACCGTGGATAGAAATGCTTATCTGCTTCCGGTAGAATATCGGTTTAAAAATAGCTTTGATGTTCCTGAAACTATTATAACACGAGGTAACATTATGCGAAAAGGAGTTACGACGTTTGACAGCTCAATGATTCGACGCGTAGAGGGTAAATTTAATGTGGTTCGGGATGATACCTTTGAGGTTTCGTCTGGAAAGATATTTTCATTAAATGATTATGATCGATTCAGGGAAATGTTCAACTCGGAAGATGTGGAGATTAATTTTCAAGGGAAATGGAGAAAAATTGTTATTACAGAAGAAAATATGAACGTTGCTCTTCGGATCGGAAACTTGCAACCATTTACTTTTACATTCAAATTTGCTGACAAGCGAGACCATAACTCCATTACGGGTGAAAGTTTTGTTCGGTGGATATTGGAACACGGTAAATGGGAAGATGATAAAATGTGGTTGGATCCTGAACATTGGATTGATCAACCTACTTAAAATTCTGGTTTTGTTTTTTATATTGTTATAGTTTAGTTTGTATTATTTTTTTACACCGCCCGACTGTGAAGCTAGGCGGTGTTTTTTTTGTTATATAGTTAAATGTTTTATTGATATGAAACATTTAACTATTATTGTTGCATATGTATGAAACATTTGCTGTATCTTTGTACCATACAAAAACAAATAACAGACCGGTGCAGGTCTTTAAAGTCTGCTAAAGATTATGAAAACTCAAATCAATCAATTAGTAAAAGGTGACCACAGAACTTTAACAGTAGGAACAAAATCAGAAATCAGAAATGAAGTTGCAAAACAAGTAGTATCTGAAAATCCTGAATTAATGACAATTTCAATTCGTGGTATCGAAATTCAATTAAAAGCAAGTTGGTCAGTTAGTCGTAAATCAGTTACTTATTTTGGCGAAATACCAGTTTCTTTATACGCTGAATTTTTTGGAGATTTTGGAATGCCAGTTGAAAATAAAAAATCATTCGTTCAAGTTAATACAGATATGTCAGTTTGGTTTACGACTAATAGTAAAAAATCAATGTATCAAATAGTTAAAGAACAAGAAGTAATAATTTTATGAAACAAATTAATCCTGAATATGTAGCTCAAGTCCGCCAAGTAATTGGCGGATGGCTACTTGATTTCCGTAAAGAAAAGGGAATCACACAAGAACAACTGGCTGAACAACTCGGCATTGGTAAAGCTACAGTTTCGAAGATAGAATCTGGAAAATGGTTGAGTATTGAGATGCTTATAAAACTCTCAATTGAACTTGATTTTTTTATTTTCCTAGTAGAAAAAGACAGTAAAGATGATCTAGCCACTTCCATGCGCGACCGATGGCGAAGAGCACATGACGAGAACTAAATTTTAAAAATACCCGAACCTAACCGTTCGGGTATTTTTTTGTCCTTTTTCTGCCTTATTTTCCGTGGTAAATTTACACTATGAAAAACAGAACAGTTATACCGGAGTGTTGGGATGAAATGACTACAAGGCAGTTCAAGTATTTGCTTCGTAAAGTTTTTGTCATGATGAATAATACGACTATAACAAAGGATGATGTATTACGTGATTTTGCCAATTATATTTTAGGTGGTAATGCTTGGTTTCGACTATTCAAGAATAAAAGCACTGATTATTTGATCCTGGTAAATGGTGCTGCTGAAATACTCAGTTGGATTTTTGATATTGAAAACGATGAGGTTTCATTGACTTTTGATACTACAAAAAATATCCTTCCCCGAATAGGTAAACTGATTGGTCCAAAATCGGCCGGATCTGATTTGAGGTTTGGTGAATACAGAAAAGCCTGTTGGATGTACAACCGATATACGGTTGAGCATGATATGGCTTCGCTTGATGGATTAGTCGGTATTCTGTACAGACCGCCTTCGACTTCGATCAGACCTTCGACTTCGCTCAGACCTTCGACTTCGCTCAGGTACCCTGATAAATTTAATGGTGATTATAGGGAACCTTTCAATGAATATTTGATCGCTAAGTATGCAAAACGTGTAAAACGTATTCCTGAACACATAAAATGGGGTATTTACTTGTGGTTTGGGTATTTCTGCAAATACTTAATGACTGGTGAATTCTATATTGATGGTACAGAAGTTTCGTTCGCTCCACTATTCCAGTCCGGTGGTGATCCGGATGGAAAGAGCGATGAAAGTTTGGGTATGACTTCTGTCCTTTTCTCATTGGCTGAAAGCCGTACTTTTGGCAATGTAGATGAGACAGATAATGCATCATTATTTAAAGTAATGCTCAAGCTGCTGAATGATGATATTACCGCTAAAAATTTGAAAAAACAATGATATCGCTAATTAGGTTCAATCTATTTTTATCAACGCTTCAAACTATAGTTAATGAAGGTATTGATGACGAATTATTCGTGTTTCAGGACGGAGTTTGGATTTATAACGGTAATGTTTCTGACGGAATTTCTGAAGGAGGTACTGTTGGAAAAAAAATTGATCATATAGTTATAGCAGCTACAGAAAGTAACCTGGTAAAGAAAATAAAGGATTTAGACGGTGTTATTTTAGCGTTGAAAATGCCGGATGCAGATACTGAAATGGAATCGGTTGATAATTATTGGGAAATGAATCACCAATTGCTATTTCTACTTGAAAAAATAAATGACGGACAACTGACTTCAGATTCAGAAACTTTTCATTATGCAAAAATTCAATACATAATGAAGCTAGTGAAAGAATGTATGTTATCGTGCGGGTTGAATGGTTGGTCGCTAAGTGTTTCGAATGATGAAACGTTGGCTAAACCTTTCCACGCTGAATGGGAATATAACCAGTTTGGCGGATTTAATGGTATGAGTGTTAGTTTTGATCTAAAAGATTTCAGCTTATGACCGAATTAGTAATTGGTGGACGTCGGGTAGTATTGCCTAAATCATTGAGCTTTACACTGATTGATGAAAATGCTGAAATAACATCCTCAGGGGAGTACTCGTGGGATATCTCTGCATCGTTGAAGAATAAGATCAATGCTATGATTTTTAAAAACATCTATCGGTTGAATGTGTCAACTGTAGATGTTACTTCTGATGCTACTTTGATCATTGATAATCGGGTTAGAAAAGGTAAAATAATACTGTTGAACAATACGGATTCTGAAGTGAAATTCCAATTTGTGTGCGGAAATGCAGAGTTGAATTATATCGCTCAGAATGATACGAAAATTGGTGATTATGACTGGGGAAAAGAAGCGACTGCAATTGATTTTACACGAGCCCGTAAGAGCCTGAATTATCCGGGCTATGGACTTTTCAGCGGTTATCAGAATAATTTTGTTTGTACTCCTGTTGCTTTGGAAAATGAGACGGTTAATGCTTATACTATTTCGCCCGATACTTCCAATCCTCCTTTGGAGATAAATGGAGTTGGTACTATTATTATGCAGCCTTATTTATTGTACTACATTAATAAGCTCCCTGAAGTGTTGGGGTATTCGTTGAAGTATAACGCCTTGAATGAAGATGACCTTGCAAAGAAAATATTTATAGTAAACTCTGTAAATTCTTTGAAATACTCGGATGCTTTGCCGGATATGACTATGAGTGAGTTTATTACTGCAATTGAAAATTTTTTCAATGTATCGTTCACTGTTCACCCGACAGATAAAACTATTTCGATCAATTCGGTTCAATCAAGTATTTCATCAAGGAAAATCGTAAAACCAATAGTATTTGACGCGTATGAGCGAAATATGGATGAAGATTCTGAATCGTTGAAGCTTAATTTTACGAAGATAAGTTATGATTTAGGATCGTCTAATTTTTTCAAATGGAATTGTTTGTCTTCTTATATTTTATCTAACTATAAGAAAGTTTCATACGCAAATTTAGCTGCAATAAAGGATTGGGTATTGCATAATTTACAAGATTCAGGCGCTCCTTCTAATATTATTTTTCATGATAATGAAAAGAATGACGATTATATACACGTAACCGATGTTCAGCCTGCTACTAATCTATTTACTGTGCCTATAACAGTGTCCGGTGATTCTGATACATTACGCAGGATTAAATTGGTAAATAAATTTTCGTCGGTTGGTGATGATTCTGATAAGGAATTAGTATTAAAAATTGTTCCGGCTGAAATAATAAAATCATATCAATCCGTAAATGTAAATTCTGGTACGGCAAAAGCTTATTTTCAGCTTCCAAAGTCTGAAAATACCTATTATATTCCAACGACCAGTACTTTAATTTCATCGGTAGAAGGCAGCGAAACGACTGTTCCCCGTCAAAATAAATTGGTAATGGCTATTTACACAGGATGCTTAAAAACTTACTTTGAAAATAATGTTGGATATGTTTTCGATATTCCTACTTTATATCCCTTTAGTCACGTGGATTCTACTCCTGAATTTACAGGAAGTAATGATTTACAAAAACTATTGGGATTGCAAACCTGGGCAGATGCGTTCAAGTTAGTTGCTACTAATACGTTGAAATTAAAAGGAGCAACCGGAATTTTAGCCCGTTATCATCAGTCAAGTATTTTAGATACTTCTAAAGAATATAAATTTACAATGATTGAAAATTCCGATACGAATGCGAGTAGTTTATTTTTGGTAAACAATAGATATTACATGCCGATATCACTCGAGCATGAAGTAACTATAACCGGATTTGGGAAGAAAGTTACGGGTAAATTTTATGCATTTAAATAGACATTAGAACCAAGAACCAAGAATAAAGATAATTATATGGCAAAGAAATCATTTGAAGATATAAAACCGTGGGATGGTACGAATGGTACCGGTGCTCAGGCACGCGCTATATTAAAAGCGAATTTCGCTAAGGTGAATGACGCTTTTGATGAGATTGCTGCTGAAATAAAAAAGAAAGTAGGATCCGGAATACAAAAGGGGATGTCTATATTTTGGGATCTGAATTTGGGTGCGATTCCGGATGGTTTTGTTTTGGCCGATGGTAATGGTGGTGCTAAGGTTAATGGAGTTACTATTCTTGATCTGCGTGATCGGTTTATCCTTGGATATAATCCGGCTAAAGAGGCTATGCCTTACGAAGCAGGTGATGGAGTTGAAAATTCTGGAAAAGTAGGGAATACAGGTGGTTCAAATTCAAAGATATTGAAGATAGATCAACTCCCTGCACATAGTTTCAAAATAATGACGTCTCAAACGGGTGATAATACCAACGCAAAAGACAATAAAGATGGCACATTTGAATGGTCATCTGTTCACATGAATGGCAATCAGGATTATGATGCTAAAGTGAAAGGTGGTGTTGTGGCAGATTGTGGAAAAACTAATACAATTGGTAAGGGAGATTCTATTGATATCAGGCCGCTTTATGTGGTTGTATGTGTAATTACAAAGGTAACTGATGATGTTACAGGTGGTTCAGGTTCTGGAATTGAGTCAGTAAAGGCAGGTGCCAATGTAACAATTGATGAAACTGATCCGAAAAATCCGATTATTAATGTAACAGTATCTAAAGGAGATAAAGGAGATACTGGTGAACAAGGAGTACCAGGAGAGAAAGGTGATAAGGGTGATAAGGGTGATAAGGGTGATGCCGGAACTAATGGCAATAATGGCAGTTCAACCGAAACCGCTCCATATGTTCTTTCCGGATTAGATGCAGCCATTACACTGGGAACGAAAGCCAGTCATACCATACTTGAAAAGCACCAAATTACCGCGGGAAACATAGTATTGGAAGCTACTACAGCGCCTACAGATTATGATATTGTAGTTGACGTGAAAAAAAATGGTGTGTCTATTTTCTCCGTAAAACCTCGTATAGCTGCAGGAAGTTTGGTAATGACCGGAACGCATACGCTTGTTACAAGTCCAACAGTTTTCAATGCCGGTGATAAACGCACGCTGTCCGTTGATCAAATTGGCGGCACAGAAACCGGTAAAAATTTAGTACTAAGTATACTTATGAATAAAATAATTTAAAAATTAATAATATGCAAGCAATTAAAATTCTTTGGAAAGTAACACCACGTAATTATTTAAACCCTATTGGTGGAGTTGATTATCAGATATTAGCCTCTAATCTTTCTATGCCGTCAGCTGACCCACAGTTTGATCCAACATTGGCTAATCCGGATGAAGAGCTTCTTATTATGACTACGATTAATAATAACTCTATTCCCGACATGCGCTGCTATACTGCTGTTCAAAATATTGTTCCTACAAATATAAAAAATAGCACATTTGTAAAAGTGAACGAATTTCAAACGACTACATCGTATGTTTTCAAATCGTTACCTGAGTTGATTACAGCCATCGAACAACGGGAAGAGGAAGCAAACAGCCAAATCCGGTTGATCGCAAAATTCGATAAAGCATCCATGTTTTGGGGAAGTATTTCACCGAAAGTAGGAATTTCGGTTCTTACTGATGCTGAGCAAAAAGTAGCAACTCGTATAAGCGAGGTACAAGCTTGTGCAGTGGCCAATGATGAAAATGTACGCCGCTTGATTGCGATAGCAACTAATAACAATGATGCCGCCAATGTACAGCAAGCCTTCGATATTAATCTCGGTTGGCACGAAAGCGAAGAATGGATAACTATGGTAGATATTCCATTCAATGAATTGACTGTTTAATTATGCGACTATCATTAATTCAAAAATCCACTGATTATATGTACGCATTCAATCCATTTATAATAAATACCGTCAAGGAAATAATATATCCAGCTGTACGTGTTGCATCCTATAGCTTTGATAATGGCAATGCAACTGACTTGATAGGAGGGTCTAATGGAATTTCGAGTGGTGTAGATTTTAGCCAGATAGGTAAAATAGGTCAATGTGCTTATTTTGATGGAAATGCATCGATCATAATTCCAAACACGCTACCTTCACCTGGAAATGTTGGATTTACCTTCTCGTGTTTTTTTAAGACATTACAAACGATCAATAAATATGTATTTTATCGTCAGAGCAATAATGATAATCATAATAGTTTCTTATCTATTACTATCGGTAGTGCGGTTAGTTTAGGAGTACGTGGCACTAATGGCATATATGCATCGATTGATAGTAATAATAAAATAATCAATGATAATATTTGGCACCATGCTGCAATAACAGTTAATTGCGTAACTGGAGTTATTTGCATTTACATTGACGGAGTCTTCAATAAAACCATCACTACAAGTCCTATGAATATTGTTTTTGATTCAAAGGCATCGGTTGGAGAGTGGCTTCATGATTGGGAAGGTTCGTCAGGAGGACCAAAAAATATTGGTTATCTTGATGAAGTAAATATCTGGAATAGAGCTTTAACTCAATCTGAAATCATTGAAATTTCAGGACTTTGATCAAATAATTGACGATTTATAAATAATTATCAAACTCTTATAAATATGAACACAAAAATTGATTTTCTACAGGCTGCATTAATCACAGCGACAAGTGCTATCGCAGCATATTTGGATAGTACAATAACATTTCTGGCAGCGCTAATTATTGCTTTTGCATTCAATATCTTGGCCGGTTTTCGCGCTGATGAGGTAAAATTGACTATCCAGCGTATTTTTCCGCCTATTTTCTTGAAAAATTTTCAGGGAAATAAATTCAAAGATTCTCTCATGGAACTGTTACTGATAACATTTGTCATTTATCTTTTGAAAATAATAGCTGATCTGATGAAATATCAGAGCCAAAGTGCCTATGTTGTTCAGTTCCTAGCAGCAATAGCGATATATTACTATTTCAGAAACGGTTTAAAAAACCTCAAAGATGTCTATCCAAAAAACAGATTTATAGCCGTAGTTTATCATTTAATTTCGTTTAAATTCCGTCAGTTGGTAGGCTCTGATGTAGCTGATATTGTAGATGCTGAAGAAACGGGAAAGGAGGTAGTAAAATGAGTAAAATAGATACACTTCACCCACTGATCCGCGAAGAAGTTCGGAAATTAGTAGATAAAGTAAATACGCAAATTTTGACAGGTAGTGTCAAAATGGTCGTTACTCAGGGGTTGAGAACCTTTGCAGAACAAGATGCTCTATATGCTCAACGGCCTAAAGTAACCAATGCAAAGGGAGGTCAATCTATCCATAATTATGGACTTGCTTTTGACTTCTGCCTGGCCGATGGTGGAAAAACTATTTGGGACACAGTGAAAGACTTTGACAACGATAAAACCCCGGACTGGATGGAAGTGGTAAAAGTATTCAAGTCGGCCGGCTATGCTTGGGGTGGAGACTTCCGATCGATAGTGGATAAGCCTCATTTTGAAAAAACCTTTGGCCATACCTGGCAACAGCTTCTTGCTATTAAACAATCAGGCAAAACCGA
>Ga0302272_1000868_pt1 | contig 13722 bp, 15 predicted proteins | sample III_Bog_N1_2_FD_198772 | JGI IMG/M metagenome (GOLD analysis project Ga0302272, IMG submission 198772) | Peat permafrost microbial communities from Stordalen Mire near Abisko, Sweden - III_Bog_N1_2 | ecosystem: Environmental > Terrestrial > Soil > Wetlands > Peat | place: Sweden: Abisko...
CGTTGCTAAGTATGGCGATGAGCGCCGTACCACCATCGAAGACAGTGCAGACGATTTCGAAATCGAAGATTTAATTCCCGATGAAGAACAGGTGATTACGCTTTCTAAGGAAGGCTACATCCGCCGCGTTTCCATTGACACCTTCAAGACTCAAGGCCGCGGAGGCAAGGGTGTGCAGGGTGCAAGTCTCAAGGATGATGACCATGTCGACACCATCTTTACTGCGTCTACTCATAGCACGCTCTTAATCTTCACCAATCTTGGTCGCATGCATTGGACCAAGGTATATAAGCTTCCCGAAGGTGCTCGCACTGGTAAGGGTCGCCCAATCATCAACTTCCTTGAGCTCACTGAAGGCGAAAAGGTTTCTGCGATTGTGCCCGTGCGCAAGTTTGCCGAAGGCTTCTCTTTGATGATGGTCACGCGCCATGGTGTCATTAACAAGATGGATCTCGCGCTCTTTAGTCGTCCACGTCGCGCAGGTGTGAATGCGATTACTCTGAACGAAGCTGATGAGTTAGTTTCAGTATTGCTCGCAGCAGATAATAGCACTAGCAATGTGATGATCGCAACTCGTCAGGGTCAGGCGATCAGCTTCCCACCAGCAAGTTTCCGCTCCATGGGGCGTGGTACTCGTGGTGTGCGTGGCATTCGTTTGGAAAATGGTGATACGGTGATTGGCATGATCCTTCCCGAGGCTAACCAGTTGGTGTTGACCATTACGGAGAAGGGCTTTGCCAAGCGGACAGCACCCGAGGAATATCGTGTAACCAATCGCGGCGGCAAGGGTGTTCGCAATGTTCAAATCACAGAGAAGACAGGCCAAGCCGTCTTTGTTGCTGCAGTGCTCGAGGATTACGATCTCATTATTACGTCTCAACAAGGACAGGTGATTCGCATTCCTGTGGATACCGTTCGTGTCACAGGCCGCGATGCACAAGGCGTTATGGCTATTCGCTTGTACGAAGGTGACTCGGTAATGGATGCGGTGGCGTTGCCATCTGTTGAAGACATTGAAAAAGCCTCGGAAGAAAGTCAGCATACCTTTGCAGGAGCTAAGGAAGTGGAGCTTTCTGATGAAGCTATTGCAGCTCGCGAAAGAGCCAGCGAGGGTGAGGATCTTCCTGAATCTGAAGATCCCCCAACAGACGTGTAACGAATTAAAAAATGAAAACCCAGTCGTAAGGCTGGGTTTTCTTGCGTTATTGGGAGTATCTTGTTACCATGGGATTAATGGGCGTGCAAAGCATCATAGACGGATCTTCGAATGTCTAAACCTTTTATGAATCGAGTCTTATTTCGCTCTGGTGTGGGCGCTGTGCTATTGTCGTCCTTGTTGATTAGTGCGATTGCAATCGGGGTGGTGTTTCGTTTTGTGCCCAATGAGATCAAGGATCGTAACGAAGCGATTGCGTCCATGGCCACTCAGCAACTGGAATCATTTTTGCAGTTGCATCAAGAGCAAGTTCAAACTCTTGGTCGATCAATTTCAAATGCAGATAGCAAAATAGAATTTGAACAGTCTGCACAATCCTTGCTTCAGTGGACTTCTGGAGTCTTTGAATCTATTCGAATATTAGATACCACCGGCAAGGTTCTCGCGGCTTATGGGCATTCCTCTGAAGTGATTGGCTTTGATCAATCTCGCGAAACTTTTTTTCAAAATGTTAGTCCAAGCGGACTTGTGTATTGGTCTCCGATATATTTGGATCCAAGCGACAATACTCCCCACGTGTCTGCTTCTGTACGCTCAGGGATTCACATCGTTGTTGCAGATATTTCCTTGCAGTATTTAGCGCAGCACATGCGTCATATCAAAACGCGGGCTGGCCTAAGCGTTGGTCTGTTGGATCGCAACGGAACAGTCATTTACGATGCAGATCCTGCAAGGGTTGCTGAGCGTTCAACATTTTTTCCTTTCCGGGATTTGCAAAAGTTAGAAGCAGAGCACCCTTCTCAATCTCATTTTATCAGAGCAAATGGGCAGTTTTGGGAGGCTTCGCTTCGGCAGATTCCAACAACTGGCTGGACGCTTCTTTTACTTTCTGACCCAACAATTGTCTATGAATCTGTGTTCACCTTAGTCATTTCTGTGCTCGGGTTAGTTTTAGTGCTTTTAATTGTCTTCTCGATTGGTTCTGCTGCGCTATTTAATCGCTTGCTAGAACCTGTAGATCGCTTTGTTGGGCAGATCCGAAAAATGTCTCTGGGGCATTACGAAAAGATGGTTCAAGAGGAGCCCTTCCAAGAATTTTTATTGATGCGCGATCAGTTCAATCGCATGGTGGATCATATTGAAGAGCGGCAAACCCAGCTGATTGAATTGAACAAGCGCTTAGAATCAGAATTAGGTGAGAATCGAAAATCGGGAGAGGCGTTTCAAGCCTTGATGCGAACCATTGCGCGAGCGACAGGCGATGAATTTTTCCGCCTTGTTTGTAGGACGCTTGGGGATTGGCTCAAGGTTGAAATGGTGATGGTAGGGCAACTGGATAAAGATCAAAAGATGATTTGTGTTAAAGGGCTGCATGTCACGGGTTCGCGCATTTCTTCGCAGGAATATCCTCTTGCGGATACAGCAACGGATCGAGCGATTCGGCAAGGATTTTATCATCACATATTTGGCTGCGTGAAAGATTTTCCTGAAGATACTCTTTTACAGAACAACGCCTATGATGGTTTCTTTGGCATGGCGATTCGCGACATAGATGGGAAAAATCTGGGCGTGTTGGCTTTGTTCAGCAAGGGACACCTAGAAATGCCCACTCGTAGTCCAGAGGTCTTGAGAATTCTTGCAGAACGCTGTGCTTCTGAGTTTTCACGCACACGTCAAGAAGATGCACTCAAGGTACTCAATCATGATCTATCTGAAATGGCTCGAAGTCTTGGCTTAAAGAATCGAGAAATGGAATCCATGCTTTATGTGACTAGTCATGATTTGAAAGCACCTTTGGTCAATATTTTGGGATTCTCTAAAGAGCTTGCGACGACCTTAGATGAGTTCAGAAATGAGATGAAGACATCTAACATTCAGATGAGCGAACAAGCATTAATGATTTTGGATACCGAAGTTCCTAGCTGCCTGCAGTACATTCAGAACGGTGTTTTTCGGATGGAACGTTTGCTGAATGGACTGTTAAAATTATTTCGCATTGGCCGTATGCCTCTTGAAAAAAAGATTTTGAACTTAAATGATTTACTATCGAGTCTGCAGAACGAAATCCTTTTTCAGTTGCGAGAATATGACGTACAGCTTTTAATCGATGAACTTCCTGAATGCATGGGCGATGAAAATCAACTTGCGCAAGTTTTTCAGAATCTGCTCACCAACGCGATTAAGTACCGCGATTTAGAAAGGCCTTTAGTGATTTCCATTCGAGGGCGGAGTGTTGGAGACGAAATTGAAATTATCGTTGAAGATAATGCCCGAGGAATTCGCGAAAATGAAAAAGACCGCGTTCTACAACTTTTTTACCGAGCCGCGAACAGCAATGGAATTCCAGGCGATGGCTTAGGTTTAACGATTGTTCAGCGGATCATTGAGCAACATTCTGGGCAACTGCATCTTGAGTCCGAAGAAGGTAAAGGAACGCGTTTTATCATTCGCTTGCCAAGCGTCGTGGAATAAGAAGGGGAATTATCGCGATCCCTCCACCTTCCATGAGTAGATGGGCTCTATAGCAGATTCGATGTACTATGAGTGGAGTCAAACCGATAATTCCCATAAGATGCCTAACCAGACGCCGCGCTTAGGATTCTTTACCAAACGTTGCGCTATAAGCCTCGAATAAGTATTTTTGTGCTTATGAAAAAGCTTTTAACCACCATTTTATTCCTCTCTCTTGCCGCTTTCGCTGCCAAGGGAAAAACCGCCACCGCTACTGCCGACTCTGACAAAGCAATCCTTCATGTCACTGCGAAGGATTACAAGGACAGAATCTACAAGGGCGAAACGATTCAGTTTGTGGGTCGCACATCGAAGATCACCATCGAAGGCAAGACTGATGCGAACGGCTCCTTTGATGCAGAGCTCCCTAGGGGCGAAACCTATGATATTCTGTTCCAAAGTTTGAGTGGTCCATATAACTGTGGCGAAGTCAAAGTCCCAGCGAATGCAGGCGAAGGCACTTGGACTGTGCAATTCGAAAACAGCGTTTATGAATTGAAGAACGTGCTCTTTGATACAGGCAAAGCAACCCTGCGTTCGGAGTCGAACAAAGAATTAAACAAGCTCGTCGAAGGCTTGCAGAAGCAAGATACTTTGAAGATCGAAATCGCAGGGCACACCGATAATCAAGGTGGTGCAGATTACAACAATAAGCTTTCGCAGGCTCGCGCAGAATCTGTCCGCGCATACTTGATCGAACATGGAATCAAGGCCGAGCGCATCACCGCCAAGGGCTACGGCTTTATGCAACCGGTTGCCGACAATAGCTCAGAGCGTGGCCGCGCACAAAATCGCCGCACCGAAGTTCACATCTTGAACTTAAATCGCGATTAATTAATGACAAGCGTAGTGATTGTTGGAGGAGGCCCTGCGGGGCTTTCCTGTGCACTCGCGTTGCAGTCAGCGCTAAAACATTACCCGCTGCAAAGCCTTGCTCTTACTGTGATTGACGCGGGTCGCTCCGATTTATTGCAAGCTGAACTTTGGAATGCACCCGAAATTTCACTGGGAACCAAAGGCTCTGAAATTATCGACACTCTGTATCATCAATTGACATCAAGCCAAATCAAAATTGTGCACGATCGCGTGGCAAAGCTTGATTTCATTGGCGAAGCGAGCTTTCGTCTTGTGTGTGAATCGGGCGCAGAATTTTTTGCTGACTATGTAGTACTTGCCATGGGCTACAAGGAATTCAAGCTTGAATCGACTCCAGCGCTTGCTATGCGTAACCACCCCAATACCGCAAAGCCTAGACCCTGCCTAGCATTGGATGACTCGCAACGAGTTGCCCCGCACCTTTATGCAGCAGGCTTAATCGCAGGAACGCATTCCATGTTCGCATCAGTGTGCGGTTCTGGTACAGAGGCCGCTTGCTATTTATTGAGCGACTTATTGGGCTCACCCACGCATGTACATGATGTGCCTCATCAAAGAAGCGAATGAGCTGTTAAACTTCTAAATCGCCCGAATAAACAGTCATGCAAGCTTCGCCATCGGGTTTGAATAAAAGACTTCCGTCATCATTAATTCCAAGCACTGTGCCCTGCAAGGTCTTATCGAATAACACCACGCGGGCTTGGCTCCCTACGAAGTTGAGCATAGATCTCCATTCGCTGAGCCATGGGGCAATGCCATGTGAGGCAAAGTGCGAAAAAGCTTTGGAGAGTTTATGGATATACAGGCGCAAGAATTCTTCGCGATTGAGATCGTGCCCAAGTGCAATGGCAAGGCTTGCCGCTAAGCGATCTAGGCCCGCAAAATCTTCGGGTGTGCTATTGATGTTGATGCCAATGCCTAGCACGAGTGCGGGCTTTCCATTGTGCTGCACGCGTTCTGCGAGTAGGCCGCACATCTTATGCTTATTCCATAAAAGATCGTTGGGCCATTTCACATGGACTTGCACCCCAAGATCTGCATAAAGGTGCGCGAGGGTAATCGCTGCCACTTGCGTTAAATGCGGCCAATCCGCAACAGGAATTTGCTCGGGTTGCAAAAGAAAGCTCAAGTACAAATTGCGACCCGCAGGGGATCTCCATACACGATCGTATCGGCCGCGCCCACCATCTTGATGGTCTGCAAGCACAAGGGTTCCGGGCTTGCATTCATTTACGTGCTCTTTGAGCCACTTGTTGGTGCTGCCAATGCTCTCGAAAAGAATTGCGGGGGCACCATCGATGCCTTGTAAATTCCATTGAGAGAATTGTCGTTCGGGTTGTTTGATCTCATCTAGAGTCATGCTAAAAAAGATACCTTTTACACATGATCGGTGTATTTGATTCTGGCTTTGGTGGTTTGACTGTGCTGCGCGAACTGGTGCGGGTTTTGCCACAGCATGATTTTCTGTATTTGGGTGATAATGCGCGTGCGCCTTATGGATCGCGTTCCTTCGAAACGATTCATCGCTATACCCTTGAGGCGGTGCAATATCTATTTGCGCAGGGTTGCCCTTTGGTGATTCTCGCGTGCAATACAGCCTCTGCGCGGGCTCTGCGCACTATTCAGCAAAATGACTTATCTAGCCTTGCTCCCGAGCGTCGCGTGCTAGGTGTGTTAAGGCCTGCGGTCGAGCGGGTAGGGGAAGAAACGCGCACTGGTCACGTGGGAATTTTGGGAACACAAGGCACCATTCGTTCGGAAAGTTATCCATTAGAGATTGCGCATTTGTGGCCCAAGTTGGTGGTGAGTCAGCAAGCGTGCCCCTTGTGGGTTCCCTTGGTGGAACAAGGTGAAATCGATTCAGAAGGTGCCCGCTACTTTGTACGTAAAGACCTGCGTGCCTTACTCGCACAAGACCCGCAGATCGATCTCGTGGTTTTAGGTTGCACGCATTATCCGCTTTTGCTGGATTTAGTCAAGAGCGAATTACCCGCCTCGGTGCGAATTTTGGATCAAGGTTCCGTGGTGGCTGCGAAGACGGTGGAATATTTGCAACGCCATCCTGAAATGGATGCGAAGCTTATAAAACAAGGGCGCGTTACGTTTTTGACCACCGATTCGGTAGAGCATTTCGAAACGCAGGCAACGCAGTTTTTTGGCGCGAATGTTAAAGCGCAGTTGGTATCGCTTTAAGGTTTCTCTGGGAAATTTGCCACATTGATTTTGATGTGTGAGGGTGCAGAGCTTGAACGGAGGTGTGTGGCTTGTTGCAGGCCGTGCTGGGGTGAACTACATTTTCCTCATTACCACCCAATGGGGATCCACACACATGAACAAAATTACTCACGCATTTCTAGTCCTTGTCGCAACAATGGCGCTGTTTTCTTGCGGAGGCGGCTCCACGGCTCCTAAGAGTTCGGTGAGTTCGTCTCTTTCTATAGTGTCATCTTCAAGCTCTTGCACAAATACCAACGGCACGAACACGGTCACAGACTGCCGTGATGGACAAACCTACAGGACCGTGGTGATCGGGACACAAACTTGGATGGCACGGAATTTGGCCTACCTGCCCAGTGTAAACGCCAAGGCTGACTACAGTAATAAAATAAACGTAGCCAGTTATTACGTTTACGACTATGATGGCACCGATGTTGTTAAAGCTAAAGCGACTAGCAACTATAGCACATATGGAGTGCTGTACAGTTATCCCGCAGCCTTGACTGCTTGTCCTACAGGCTGGCATTTACCAGATACAACGGAATGGAACACACTGGATTCCGTTGTGGGGGGAACAGCAAAGGCTGGCAAAGCGCTCAAGACTACAACAGGTTGGAAAGATGATGCATCGCTAATTGAAGATGTCTCCGGTTATTCAGAGGATTCTGCATACACTATTGGCATTGATTCTTATGGATTTTCCGCTTTGCCTGGTGGCTTCTACTTTGATGGGTTTGCCTTAAATGGCACTCGCGGCTACTGGTGGGCAGTCACGGGCGCAGGATCTGACTACTCGTACATCTGGTACTTGTCCTACGGTTATGCAGACGCTTTCTTCATGGCCGACTATAGGGCTTTGGGACATTCAGTCCGCTGCCTAAAGGACACTCCCTAACACACCTTCACATTTGAAAAAAACAAAAGCTCTCTGCACCACGCAGAGGGCTTTTCTAATGGGAATTATCGATTAGACTCCACCTATGCTTGATCATTGTTCTGAAATTCATGGATTTAAAATTATCGCGCAACTCGAGCTTCCCATTCTTGGTTGTCTGCCCGCAGAATGGAGGTAGTTGAAAGAGTAAAATTGAAAGATGAAAAGCACGGCCGCAAACTTTCAACTCTCCATTTTCAATTCTCAATTCAAAATATTGTCGAGTACATCGAATTCTGCGGCAGAGCCCGTCAAAATATGGCTGATGGAGTTATCGGAAAAGCTCAAGACACGGGGCGGCGTCGACGGAAGCTTTTAGACATTGCGCCGCCGGAGTACTCAACCCATAACTCTAAAAATGAATTCCGATTTCAGCGCCTAATCCCTGGCCATCGCTAGAAGGATTGAGTGCCCAGTAGAGTGGGCTATCGAAGTCGGAAAGGGCTGCGTCGACGGCTGCGTCGGCAATGGAATACAGGTAAAAGAGCCCCATGCCCCAAATGTATTGGTTGCGCTTTTTTCTGAAGAACAAAAGGTCTTCGCCAATGGATGATTGCTCTGCGGGCGAAAGGCCTTCTTGCGCGGCGGTCTTTTGGCGTTGCTCAAAGTAGCGCACCATGGCTTGGCGTGAATTGAAGCTTACGGTGCCTCCGATGAACGACATGTAGAGCAAGCCTGCTTTGCCATATTCTTGATTGAAGAATTGCCCCCAACCTGGCAACACGGCTGCACGCCATACCGCACTAAGCACGCTTTTGGTTTCAGTGGAGCGGCCTTGATTGTGTTTCCAAATTCCGTAGCCATCCATCACGGCATAAAGATGCAAGCCCACCATCCACGCATATTCAGAGTGGCGCAGATCTTCTTCTTTCATTTTGGTGTCGTTGTTCATGCGAATATTTTCGAGATAAAGATTGCGAGTGGCGATCCAATCGGAATGGATGCCGCCATTGATCAGCAAAAGCCGCGTGTATTTGCCCACAGAATCTTGCGCAGCTTGTGTATCGCGAAAGCGCTTCTTCTGCTGCATGGGCTTATTGTAAAAGACTTCGTAGGCGAGGCCACCTTCGATCGCCACCAAAAATCCACCGCGTGTGTAGTGCTCTGTGTAGAACTGCGCACCACCTGGAAACAAGATTCCGTAGAGCATGGTCTTGGTCAACGAATTGTGCTCGGTAGGCACATCCCATTCATAAGTGGGCAAGGTGTCGATGGCTGGAATCCCCGATTTGCCTGGAATGATCACACCGTCGGCCCAGGTAAACCCTAGGCTGATTAAGATGAAAAGGATCCAGTGGCGAGATTTCATTTGGTTGAAAAGATAGGTTGTTCCAGTGCGCGTGGCTGTTTACTCTACGCAAAGAAATGGTGCAAAATTACGAGCACAATACTAGCGTATAATCCGCCCAGCATATCATCGGCCATGACTCCCCAAGCACCGGGCAAATGTTCGAGGCGTTTAATGCCTAAAGGCTTGGTAATATCGAAGGCGCGAAAGAGCGCAAAGCCTACGGGGAGTAGCCACCACGAGTGGAGCAGTTGTGCTGGTGCAATGAATGCGAAGGTGAGTGTTTGGCCTGCAACCTCGTCGATCACTACCATCTGTGGATCTTCGATCTTGTAATGGTTCACCATCCACTGTGCAGAAGGAATTGCCACAAAGAAAATCAGAATCGAAAGTGGCAAGAAAATATTGATGGTGCAAGAGCCAATCTGCCAAACAGGCAAATCGGGTAGTTTGTATGCAATGAACGCGATAAAGGGTAGGGTGCCCAAGGAACCCATGGTGCCGGGAGCCTTGGGAGAGTATCCGAGACCGAACCAAGAGGCAAAAAGTTTATGAAAGTTCATGGCATGCCTCAATTGTGATTCTTTCTATCGATTATCTTTTATTGCCGCGGTCTTATTGTCGCGGCCTTAGCCCTGGGCGCTCCTGAAAATCAGGGATTCCCAAGCGATGGCGCAGCTCGTCCCAGCGTAGGATTTGACCTTGCCAATGGTACTTGCGATAGAGCCTGCGAGCAACGCGTGTTGCAATTTCGTAGCTGATCGTGTGGCAACGCGCGGCAATGGTTTCCAAGGAAATACGAGCATCGAGCTCACCTTGAATGCAATCCACAGTATCACCGACTTTTACGTCGCTTACTTCGCTTACATCGATCATGGTTGCATCCATACACACGCGACCTAAGATTGGACAAGCCTTGCCATGTACAAACATAAAGCCTTGGTTCACTTCACCACGCATGTACCCATCACCATAACCAATGGCTACTGTGGCTACTTGTGTATTGCGTTGTGCAGTCCAATATTGTCCATAAGAAATCGATTCGCCACTAGGTACTTCGCGAATTTGGCGGATGGTAGCCTTCATGCGCATCACAGGGCGAATATCGGGCTCGTTCGATTTTTCACCCAAGGGATTGTAGCCATAGAGTGCGATGCCTGGGCGCACCATATCGTAGGCGCATTCTGGGTGCGAAACCACTGCCGCTGAGTTTGCCAAGTGGCATATTTCGGGGCGAAGATTTTCGCGTTCGAGTTGCTGCACAAGGGTTGCAAAGCGATCTGCTTGCACTTGTGTCATGCTATGGCCAGGCATATCCGAGGTAGAAAAGTGCGAAAACATTCCACCAAATTTGAGCGACTTCAGCAAGAGCAATTTGCGAATGCAATCGAGATCCGTGCTTTGAATTCCAAAGCGGTGCATGCCTGTATCGACTTTAAGATGCGCCTTCCATTCAATTTTATGATCGGTGAGCCATTGGTCAAATTCCATGGCGATGCTTGGATCTGCAATGCTTGGAGTCAGCGCATATTCCACGATAAAGGGAAAATCAGCAGCGGTGATAGATCCTAAAATCAAGATTGGAACTGGAATGCCATATTGGCGCAGAAGCACGCCCTCGAAGAGATGTGCAACGCCAAGCCAATCGACTCCCGCATGAACCGCGGCCCAAGAGCAGGCAAGGGATCCATGCCCATACGCATCTGCTTTGACGGGCAATAAAATGCGCGTTTGCTTAGGGATGCGTGAACGGAATAATTCGATGTTGTGGCGCAAATTATCAAGATGAATCTCGATCCAATTTGGTCGCTGCAATTGTCCTAGATCAGATAGTATAAGCATTAGCGCTTCTTGGAATGATGTTCCGCTTCAATCTCTTCAGCTGTCTTGGGAGCTTTAGGGCGTCCATACCGCTGTAGCATGCTAGCCTCTACGTTCATAAGCATCGTCTGCAATCTGCGCTCCGAGCGGTTAAGTTGGAAGAACAGATGCACAAAGAACGCCATGAAGGCGAAAGCAAGCAAGCCAATCAGCAGTGCTAGAAGCATGGTTTACAGCAACTCAGCGATTTGAACCGCGTTAAGTGCTGCACCCTTGCGAATCTGATCACCAACGACCCAGATATCGAAGGTGTTTTCTTTGGATAGGTCTTTGCGAACACGACCTACCAGCACGGGATCTTTTCCGCTTGCATCGATTGGCATTGGCCAGCGATTGTTTGCGGGGTCTTCAAGAATCAACACGCCTGGTGCTTTTGCAAGCACTGCGTAGATTTCTTCGACCGTCGTTGGGCGCGAAAACTCGATGTTGAGTGCTTCGGAATGTGCACGCAAAACTGGTACGCGTACGCAGGTTGCGTTGACCTTGAGCGAAGTGTCTCCCATGATCTTTTCGGTTTCGCAAACCATCTTCCACTCTTCTTCGCAATAGCCTGCAGGAGCTTTGACCTTCGCTTTCGCTTCTGTGCCATCGTTATAGGGAGCATTGTGTGGGAAGAGATTGAACGCATACTGATGCGGAATGACTGTGCGCTCAAAAGGAAGCCCTGCAGCAAGCGCTACGGACTCTTGACGCAATTCTTCCATTGCTTGTGCTCCTGCGCCCGAGGCTGCTTGGTATGTGCAAGCCTGTATACGCTTCACGCCAATGGCTTTGTGCAAGGGGAACAAAGGAACGAGCATGATGATGGTGGAACAATTTGGATTTGCGATAATGCCCTTATGCAACTTGATCGCTTCAGGGTTAACCTCTGGAACGACGAGTGGCACAGTAGGATCCATGCGGTAGTATGACGTATTGTCGACGACGACAGCGCCAGCCTTCACCGCGGAAGGCATGTATTCCTTAGAGATAGATCCACCCGCAGAAGACAGCACAAGATCGATACCCTTGAATGAATCATGGGTCAATTCTTCGATGACGATTTGCTTACCACCAAAGGTTACCGTCTTTCCAGCGGAGCGTTTCGAAGCCAGCAATTTCAGGTTGTTCATTGTCCATTTGCGCTCTGCAAGAATGGAAAGAAATTCCTGACCCACCGCTCCGGTGGCGCCGACTATAGCAACGTTTCGACTCATGACTTTAACCTTTGTTTGTGTTAGGGTTGGACAGAATTAACCGATGTGCGAAGCATAAGCTTGCGCATCGAGGAGGGCATTGACTTCAGAAGGATTTGTAATTTTGATTTTAGCGATCCAGCCTTTGCCATAAGGGTCTTGATTCATAACGCTTGCCGCGTCGGCCAAGGCTCCGTTGACTTCAACGATCTCGCCGGAAACAGGTGAATAAATTTCTGCAACGGTCTTTACCGCTTCGATGGTGCCAATGCTATCACCAGATTTAGCGATATCACCAACTTGAGGCAGGCTTACGAATACGATATCACCCAATTCGGATTGAGCGTGATCGGTGATTCCCACAATAGCGAAGCCGCCTTCGATGCGGGTCCATTCGTGGTCGGTCGTGTACTTTAATTCGTCGCGAATTTCAGACATGCATCCTCTGGTGTTAACGGTTGCGTAAAAGTTCTTGTTGAATCTGCTTGAGGTCGTTCATAGAAGCGCGACCATAGCGTAAAAATTGCTCGTGGTAATTCTTTTCGTCGGTCTCGTTTTCTGCGCTGAAATATGAGTGCACAGCCCAGCCTGCTAAGCGCAAACTTTCTGCGGCCTTATCGAGCTCTGAATTGAGATTCACTAAGTTGGGTGGGGGCTGCAGATCCTTGACCTGCCGAGAAATATTCGCGGACTGATTGCGCAAAGAAAGTGCGCGGGATTGTTCTTTTTCGTACTGAGAATCCGGAATGTTGGTGAGCGTGCCTATATCGAAGGACGTGATCGACCCAGCACAACCAAGTGCAGTGCCTATAAGGCGTTGAGCCGCATCGATGTATTCCTTGGTCTGCTGCTCTACATTCCCAGAAGGAGCCTGAATGGGTGCGGAGCTAGGTGCTTGCTGGGTTTGTGGGTGAAGCGGGGCACTCACAGGAGCTTCGGCCACATCGCCGTCAAAGAACCGTTGCCTGAATGTATTGAACTTCATTGAAGAAGCAAACGTGCACAACGCAATGATCATCAGCGTGAGCACCCAAGAGATGATGATGCGCGCAGTACCCTTAGCATTCACAGTCACAATGATCGCCAGAATACCGACGGACCAGAGAACGGATAATTCAGAGACGCTAGACATCATAGAAGCACCTTCGAACAATTAGAACGGAAGATCGTCAGCACCTGCGGAATCATAATCCGGAGCCGGTGCGTCGTATTGTGGAGCGCTGTATTGTGGTGCCGCGTTCGAATTGCCGGGCTGAGGCGCATACTGGCCTTGTGGGGCATAAGCACCCTGAGGGCGATCGCCTGCAGCTCGTGACGTCAAGATCTGAAAGCGATCCATTTCGATTTCGGTCATGTACTTTTTTTGTCCCGAGGGATCATCCCAAGAGCGATAGATGATACGACCTTCGATATAGAGCGATGTGCCCTTATGAATTCCGAGCTTCTCGATCTGTTCTGCGCTGGTGCGCCATGCGACAATGTTGTGCCATTCGGTGCGGTCACGAGATTCGCCTGTGGTGCGATCCTTGAACTTTTCTGACGTAGCGAACGTGAACTTGGCTTGCTTCTGGCCATTTTGGGTAACGCGGATTTCGGGATCTTTTCCGAGATTGCCGATGAGGAGAACTTTGTTTAAATACGCCATAGTGCAACTCTTGGTTAATTAAATTTCCTAGAAAGATAA
>Ga0302272_1000874_pt1 | contig 13688 bp, 15 predicted proteins | sample III_Bog_N1_2_FD_198772 | JGI IMG/M metagenome (GOLD analysis project Ga0302272, IMG submission 198772) | Peat permafrost microbial communities from Stordalen Mire near Abisko, Sweden - III_Bog_N1_2 | ecosystem: Environmental > Terrestrial > Soil > Wetlands > Peat | place: Sweden: Abisko...
CCCGTGCGGTCTCTTTTTTTAGCAAACAATAATTACTAACATTCGAAAAAAAAAGAGACCGCACGGGGACTACTTAAGCCGATCAGTCGTTGGGGCTGGGCGCCACGACCATAGCGCCAAACGAGGCGGCGCAGCACGGCTTTGCCGTGCGAGCATAAGCATAATTGAATATTATATCATGATATAGTTAATATACAATGTCTCAGTGTACTAACTATAAGCTCGCAGGCTCGTTCAACTACTGCAACAACGAAATTCCGTTGTGGGTGTCGGCCGATGCCGTAACCTACGTTGGTCAAGACGAGCTAATAAAGGCAATTCGTGCAGGCGGCCATGATGGCCAGCTTTCATATAAATCTTTGCCTATAATTGTCGATGGTCAAAGTTACCAAGCGGTCGATTTTATCAACACCATGGACCTGTTTGCGAACGTGATAAGTCACGCCGGGTGCAAAGAAGTCATGCAACAAATCCGAAGCGCTATCTCTGAAGGCTATGTCACGCGTATTCTCACCAACATCACTGGCATGGCCAATGAATTATTCGTGTCACGACACGGTGAAATTTACGTAGCATGTTCGAAAGAAATGAAAACTTATTTCTCCGGCGATGTTTCACTACCATTGTTGTCAGAAGGAATCATTCAGGGTCGTGTTAATGTACTAAAAGAAAGTATCTATTATGCCGGCGGTTCTGCATCTACGTCATTACACCACGCAGCAGTACTTAATGCTGTAGCGCAATGGCGTGTTAATAATTTCATACACATGAACACAGTAACTTCATCCGGCTATATAATCATTCATGGTCATCGCTTAGCCGTGCACAAAAATGCAGATCATACATACATCAGCGCGACCGATGCTGCTGAGTTCGCTGGAACAATCGCCCCGGCCGAAGATATAAATATCAACTGTATGTTCGTTAAGACGCCAGATGGTCATAGTGCGGTGGTATTTTATGAGGACCTTGCCAAATGGTGCGCCAGCGTGTCGAATAATTTCATTGATCAAACCATTGAAAAGCCCGTCGAACCGGTTCCTGATAATCAGCATCATAATGCGGTCCAATCACTTGTCACCAGGTGGTTCAGCAAAAACCCAGCCAACGGGATGTCCCCGCAGGAATACCAGCGCGCCTTCTTGCGAGATTGCAGTGATGCTTATATCGTCGCGTCCAACATTAAGTCGCCATTTGACATAATGTACTGTTAGCGTGCTAGCGGCGCGAGCGCCGCCTTGTCTGGCGCTGGCGCCAGGGCTAAAGCCCGCGGCACCACCCCCAACGACTAATCGGCTCAAGTAGTCCCCACGTGGGTACTTTTTTTGGGTGTTTGTGTTCGGTGTAGTTTAAAAAAAGAACCCGCACGGAGATTAACGAATGCCGAATAGTTGTTGGGGCCGGGCACGTAGTGCCTAGCGCCAGACGATGAGACCTCAGGCGTATAAGCTCGAAGCAATTGAATGTGAAGTTTATATACATTAATATAACTGTTCATGAACACAACCATTGTATTAGTTGCTACAGTCACCTGGAAGTGGTTCCCTATTGTCATATACAGTATACCCGGCCAACATCTATTCTCCGCGTATACACATTATTTTGATTATGCCCAAATGCGTGCACTGATGTCCAAAGCCTACGAACACAATTATACCCCGAGAATCACTGTGGCGAATCTGAATGGATCTGAAATCAACGTAATGGAATGTTGCGAAATCTTACTAACACACGGAGATGATCGCGCGCGTGCTTCAATATTACTCAGTGACATTGAGTCGCTGGTTAATGATATGTATAACGAAAAAAATATAATATAGTGCGTGAGTGCGGGTTAGCATGTATTTACAGTCCCTCAAACCTCGCGGTGATCTCTGCCATGTAGTTGATCATTGATTTTATTTTTGGTGTCACGTCGTAGATAGCGACGTGAATATCGCCGTGGTCAGCATATGTTTGATTAAGACGCGTGTATGCGATCACTTCATGTTCAATAATTAATGCATCGACTCGCGACGGCACAACAAAGTCTTCATACGTGTCAAGATTATATCCAGCGGAAGTTATCCGCTGCATTAATTCATCACGATTGCCATCGTAATAGGCTCCATACACATACATGCGCATGTTTCCACATACTGATCCAGCTTGACATCCGCTTCCGACGAAAATACCTGTGTGGGTGGCTGTGTGGGTGGCTGTGTGGGTGGCTGTGTGGGTGGTCGTGTCATCGGATGTTGTTTCTTCTCCATCGCTGTCCGCGTCATCGGCGGTTTCACTGCGCAGCGCATGCACGGAAATCTGTGCACATAATCCTCCCAGCCACGCGATCATACCACCGAGATCAATCATGCGTTGAATGCAAATTGCAACGGAATACACACCTTCATAATACAATGGAGTGACCAACGCGTAGATATCGCGGTTCATTGTTTCTTCACATATACCAACGAATGGAATAATATCCTGTGTTCGTACGTATACGGCGCGATCGGGTATTGCGCCCACTGGCGCGTCCGACGGCATATCCATGGGACGATCCGCGTCCACAAACATGATTACGTTGCCATAATTGGCAATAGCCCGTGCATTTACTACTGCTGAAAATGTTGACTGCATGTGTGTACGTGCCGATCGCACTCCAATATATCATTAGCATAGGTAAAATTCAATTGCTGATGGGATGCATCCAAAACAATTGAATTAGCGCGTCTACATAATACAAAAACAATGTCCAAAATCGTGTACACGGCTAACGCAATACGTTGCAAAATATTGTTGTCGCTGTGGAAACTCACAGGTGCATGGTGGGAGATAATGGTATATGACTGTGCGTGTTCGTGCTGCGCGGCTGTGCAAACAACGTTCGCAATCAACATAATACCCGAATTTTACTTGTGTAATCGTTGTAACGATTGGCGTCTATGTGCGTGGATGTATAACACTAATTTCGATGATAATAATAGTGTCGTCGTCGCGGGAATCAACGATATGTTACGTCAATTACCTGCGGCAAGAAACGCAGCCGTGCACATATTAGCTGATATAAAGATGGCTGGTTCGGCGTATAAGCGACGCGCAACTAACCAACGATGCGACATATGTGGGCAATTTTACACAACCGCATATTATCTATGGAACGAACAAGCACCAACACAAATCGATGTTTGCGACGCATGTGTATGCGCCGTCGATGCCGTTATAAACACACGCGTATATATGTATTTTATAATGAGTCAGATCATTGATACTCTACCAATCGAAGACACGCGTGTGTATGCGCGCGGCGTGATTGTTAATGTAATGCATGCGGCGTCGCAACGCCGTATATATGATGCTGGTGAATTCACTGGCATGGTTACTGATATTTAATTGTGCTTGTGCTCGTGTCTGGCCAATGCGCCGTTGGATACGCCGTAGGCGTATCGGACGCATCGCCGCGACTTCATCTGTGTCGGTGCTCATGTGGATTCTTTTTTTTCAAACAACACCGGACGCAAATATTACAAATACCTAAAAATCCCACGCGGGGACTAACTAGGACGAAGTCGCAGGGCTAGGCGGCCTTGCCGACCAGCGCCAGACGAGTCGCGCAGTGCGGCTTTGCCGCACGAGCACAATTGATTTTTTTATGAACATCATTAACATGTACGCGGTGATATACAAACCATTTGAATTGCGGGAACTCGTTGCGTCACGACTAAAGAAATTTTGTCACTGGGCTATCAGCGATGGAATATGCGTACTATGCAGTTGTGACGCAGTAACAGAAGTTAGGTGTCTTCCGAATATTAAGATGTGCCGACGATGCGGAGATCATTGTCGTCCGTCCGATCGCATTATTTGGGCAGATATACGATATCAATCCAGCGACATCGAAGCTATAACTTCGGCTGTGCGAGAGCTGCCCAGCGCAATCACGGCGACTTTGCAACTTATTGCCGTTATGTTACTAACACAACGGCTCAAGTATTACGGCCGCGGGGAACAACATGAAGATAAACCGCCGCACCGGCGATGTGAAGTATGCGCCAGCAACACCATTATTACGTGTTATCAATGGGAAGAACCCGCAAATAAACCCAATATTACATATCATCATTATGTTTGCGATGGTTGTATTGTACGCGCGCACGCGTACACGCGCGATGCGGCAATACATTATGCGCATGCGTGCACGGTTGCACCAATGATAGGCCATCCTGACATCGTCGGATATTTAATTGAGTGTATAAATATGGTCGTGGCCGGTCACATCCATGCTAGTATACCTGTGGATACTGCGACCAACAGCAGCACATAATTGTCTTTTTTATGAGTGTATAGAATGATAAGTGCATATATAGGCGTGGTAACGCGTGTACAAAATTGAATTTGTACGGCTTATTATCATTAAGTCGCCAACCCCATGCCCTGCGAATACCATAAATGTAACAACACAAGTACATCTGCTGCCCTCGAATGCAGTCGATGTAATTGCGCCACGTACTGCTCACGAGAATGCCAACAAGCGCATTGGAGCATACACAAGATCATGTGCAACGCCGCTAAATCGCGTGCGCGTGCATACCAAGCCGAACAAGCCCGCGAATACATCAGCGGATTATACGAAAACACCCAAGTACAAGGATGGATTGGCGCCCTCATGGCCAAGTTCGAATTACTTGGGATGAACCGCAAACATGCCTCTGTGTTTGTCAAGCGTGTCGCCGAGGGAATGTATCAATGTACATACACGATGATCAATGGTCCGCCTGCGCGTGTATACGCTGGCAGAAATTGCATCGTGTTCACCTATATGGTTCATGGCCGCGTTTACACCGATTACAAATACATCACGTGGGAAAATTGTCGTAAATATCTCGACGAGTTTCGTACGCACGGTGTGATGATTAAACAAGATCACAAAGCGATCGAGTTTGTCTGTGATAGCGTCCACCACCTCGAGCTTCTTCGACCTGAATAAACATACTATATTTTTTTACACGTACGTGCGTGATCTGCTATCGGATTATTTGAATCGCTGATATTATATCTAAACATGGCTGGCACAGCATTAGTTAATGCGTCCGGTGTCATACACGTAATTAAACAGCTAGATGCAACTCATCGTGAGTTGTTCCGAAAAATTGCCTCGTTGGTAATGCCGCAATGGGATGGACACACGGATGGAATATGTTCAATATGCATGCGATGTGCCCGATTACAACATACGGATGCTGCACCGCATATCAAACTCTGCGTTGATTGTATGCGGGCAGTGTATGCGGCAACATCCGGTAATAGTGATGTAGACAGATCAAGAAATCAGTCAATATGTAAAGACATCATCGAAACTCAGAGTAAAATCATCACAGAGAGTAACAACGCCAGTGATTTTCTTGCATATGTTGTCACATGTACAGATATTGTATGTGATCCGCCACATATATACCAAGGTGTTGGTGGTTGTGATACATGCATGCGATATGATTCACTTGCTTACTATCGTGACACGCGTGTATATTTCCATGCATGTAGATATTGTCATCGAAATATATCCGAGCGAGTCGCAATGATTTACACAAAGTTACCGTTGATGCGCGCTGCCGTGTCAACGATACCACAAGCCGACGTTGCATTATACGCGTGGCAATTTATATGCGAATGGATGGTCGCGATTACACGGTTTTAAGATCAGTAATATTTTTTTATATGAATGTACCCCGCGATATATAATATCATGGACGTAGAAGTGGCGTTGGATGTGTCCAACGACTTATTTGCGGCGAATGGTATTGCCGTTCAAGGTGATCTTATTAACCTGCGTTTTGTAATCGGTGATAATATATATGATGAGCCGCAACTATATAACATGCTTGCGGCGCAGGATACTCCTGAGGCGTCATGCTTGTTCCTATGGACGATCGAGCGGCTAAGTCAACTTCGCCGCGACTGCGCGGATGCGCATCCGGATCAGCGTAATGAACTACTAGAGCGAGTCCGCGCCGCGTATATTCGTTATGAATGTTATTGCCGGAGTGTTATCGATGACGTTGACATAGATGATATGATGACATTGCTTACGCTATGACTGTGTCGCCACATCACCAATTGAAATACAACTATAATATATACGATACACGCTCACCAAGAATCGGACCATATACGTGCTCGAGTTGACCAACGGACATTATTACGTTGGCAAGACTAATAATCCGGATCATCGAATAGACGCGCATGCGGCCGGCAACGGCAGCGCCTGGACTAAGATCCATCCGTATGTAAGCACACGCGAACAATTCGCTGGCGATGATTTTGATGAGGACAAGTACACGTTGGTGTACACGATATGGTATTGATAAAGTCCGGGGCGGCACATACAGCAAACCAATATTAACCTTGGAAATGGAACGCGCAATAAAGTCGCAATTATACGGCGCATCAGATGCGTGTTTCGAATGCGGATCAAATCAACATTGGGTGAAAGAATGCCCGCGGCGAATGCATGAGCAAAAACCAACCATTTGGTTTACCGCCAAGAATGGTCAGCGTGGATATACTAAGAAATTACCCGCGAATACGCCGGTAGATGCACTTAACGTCGTATCTGTGATCCAAGATGTACCTGTGGATGTACTGGTGGATGTTCCGGTGGATGTTCCTGTTGTTAATAATTATTCAGCGCATACACAAAGCGATCCTGCCCTCGTCAAGCTTACCAGCGCCACCACCACGATACAGTCGCAGCCGCCGCATATACGTGCATGTTTGTCCATTGCAATATTATGTTGTTTAGGCGTAATTATGTTTGTGGGAGCTATTACCGCGCCGAAACAATAACCCACAATAACCTAATATATTCTTTTTCTTTTTGATTCACCGCGCGCATATATTATTACAAACCTGCCACATGGAAAACTTGACCAAGTACATTGACGCGGTCGCGCGCACAACAAAATCCAAGCACGACTATCAGTTCATTCGCAGGGTATCGCCAACGACTGACGATATCGTGTATTCGATTGAATGGCCAGATTACACGCCATATAACAAAAAACTTGCTGAGTTAGGCACCGCTATCGATGATTTTATTAAAACGCACGGCGCACATGTCAAATTCATCGTGGAAATCAATGACGTTGCACTGGAAAACGTCAAATATTCGATCGGCGCACGTTATAATATCATCCGGCGCGATGGAAGTTTACTATTTCTCAGACGTAGTTCATTATAAGTTACGCTGCACGATCGTGCGATCACACACACAGATTATTTTTTCCTTCATCGATCAAAAAAAATGTATATGTGCGTATATGCGCGCATATGCGCGTTTAAGCTAGCCCGTGTTGAACCATCGCCGCACGCAAACGTTGTATTTCATATAACATTGGAATTATAAACTCATGATATTTTACGGTTTCAATCTCACCGTCACTGCTACGCGATATGTAAAATGGGTCAACTTCGTATACTTCTTCGGCGATTAAGCCGGGTTGCTCACGCTGATCTCGCGTGAGATCTATCCAGCGATATTTACGTGGGCGTAACTTATAAAGAAAGTTCGTATCATCCGGGGTCATGTCGCGTTCGCCGGTCTTAAATCGAATTGACGAAGATACGGTACCTAGTTGGCCCGATGAATCGATGAGCACAGGCACTGCATCGGCTACGCCAGTAACTACACCACGAATACCCGTCTGGAAATTCCGCGTTTGCGCACCGATAAATCCAATACGAGTAACGCCGGATTCACCTGCTAATCCAGGATGGCCCAGGTATAAATTATCACTGTCACTAGCTATGCTAACACTACCGGCATCGTATCCGATGAAAGTATTTCTGCTTCCGGTGGCCAGGATTAGCCCGGCGGCACGTCCAACGACGGTATTTTGTGTACCTGCGGTTAATCCCGCGAGTGCTTGCGATCCAATCGCTGTATTACTATCGGCGGTCGACACAGCAAGTGCCATATGTCCCACGGCAGTACATTGTGATCCAGCCACGTTAGTCGTGAGTGATTGATAGCCGACCGCAGTGTTAAATATACCCGTGGTGTTGCTGGTTAATGAAGTAAAACCAACCCCTGTAAGATTACCTCCCGTTGTCACCGCCGCGAGCGCTCCATAACCAATAGCCGTATGAGAAGACCCAGTAGTGAGCGCCGCAAGCGTATTAAATCCAACCGCCGTATTGTTACCACCAGATGTTGTAGCAATCATAGATTGCGATCCGATCGCGGTATTCTGGCCACCTTGTGAGATTTGCAAGGCGAGATATCCTACAGCAGTACAGTCGGCGCCGGCATTATTAGTGCTGAGTGTTGCGTAACCTACCGATGTATTATGGCTGAAAGTAGTGGCAGCAGTTTGCGAATTAAATCCGACAGCAACATTACCGACCCCCGTTGTGTTAGCACCAAGTGCGTTATTACCGACAGCAACAAGTTCACCTACACCAACGGCCAACGATGCAAGTGTGCCATAACCCACGCCAACAAGATCCGTACCAGTTACAGTTGCGCCGGACAACGCAAATGCGCCAACGGCTATACTTCGAGACCCATTAGATGCGACCGTGCCTGACATTGCATTGGCGCCGACGGCCACATTGTACACTCCGCTGGTCTGAAATAGCGCTGATGTACCTAATCCTGTATTAAAGCTGCCGGACATATTAGTTCCGGATGAAAACCCAACGCATGTCGAGCCAGAAAATTCGACTGCGGATGTAGCAAGAGCACCTGACCCCACTGCAGTGTTGTTATTTCCAAACGAATTTTGCGATAGCGCTTGAATACCAAATGCAGTATTATCTGCGCCAATATCGTTGGTTGTAAGCGCAGACCATCCGCAGGCAGTATTGGCTGTTCCTGTCGTATTATTACTGAGTGCATTGTAGCCTATTCCTGTGATCGCCGTTGTGGTATTATTTTGCCCGGCAGCGTACCCCACAAATACACATTGATCCACGTTAACAGCATCACGCATTGCCTGGTATCCAATTGCGACGTTAAACCCAGAGTCAAGAGCGTTAAGCATCGTTTGATATCCCATTGATACATTCTGGCCGTTTACACCGTCATTAGTAATCTGTGATTGGTATCCCACGGCGATATTTCCTGTCGGCGCGGATTCGGCCTGTAAAGCTTGATAACCGATTGCAAGATCAGATTCACCAACACCGACGGAAAATTGCAATGATTGGTATCCGATTGCAATGTCTGCGACATTGTCCACGGCGGCTTGTAATGCGAAGTATCCCATTGCGATCACGGAAGTACCAATCGTCATCGATTCGAGCGCATGTGCGCCGACGCCGGTATTCCATGATCCTGTGGTGACCACGGGGAGTACATCACAACCAATCCCCGTATTATTTGTGCCAGTCAATGTTACATTACCGGCGTTATTACCAAGAAAAGTATTACAATTAGCGCCTACGATTACACCTGGCGTTATATACGAAACAGTCTTCCATGTCACTGTAGTGTCGTTGATAAATGTAACTGCGGCACCGGCTGGCAATGTAACAAATGCTGCACCATCGATTGTTTCAGTACCGTATGGATAAACACGCGCGTCATTGGCACTGGTATTTATCAGCAATGCAGCCTGTCCGACATTTTCTGGCACTATCTGCGGCAAAATTACTCCATTGTTAACCACCGGTACGGTAATAAACGAATAATAGGAAGTTAGCTGAGTCGCCGTCGCCTTAATGACACCCGCGGCTGTCTTCGATGATACTGATTGCACGAACGTATCTGCGACATCAACCACCGGCACATCGATACGCGATGTTGACACGCCAACATTGTACCCGGACGGCTCTGTAAATATAACTTCTTCAGGTGCTAAGGATGTCATTGTGCCAATACCTATGTATATATCGGTACGTATTATTCTATTTAGATTTTGATATAGCGGTTGTTACTATGGATCCTGAGGAACCACTTTGTGTCAATGTATGCGACGGCATATACGTTGGCAATTTTGCCGCGGCGCAGTCGGATAAAACGTTAACCGCACACGCTATTACTGCTATTATTAATGTATCCGGCGATGATCTCGTCACGCGACGAGTATGTGTTGAATATGTTCTACCGGCTCAAGAAATTCTTATTACGGAACGACAAAAAATAATTACTCGGCTGCTGACAATCCGAAACACTATCGTGGAGATGCGCCGGCAACACAATGTACTCATTTGCTGTTATGACGGCCGAAACCAGTGTTTACTTGTTGCCGGATATTACATGATTAATGTACTTGGCCGTGACCCTGCTTCAGTGGTACGTATGCTTGAAACATTGTACTTCGATGATAAAATGCGGGCAGATGAGGCTCGTGATCAATTACGGGCATCCATGGCCAACCCTGATGAACCCGAGGAACAATTCACCGCGGAACAATTTCGTGAACTTACTGCGTCGCGGGAAACTCGACGGGGTCTCCGCGGGCTGACTATTGTTTCATTCCAAACGCTGCTATGCTCACGTGGCTAGCTCAGCAGCGTTGCTGCGCCCCCTCGTCTGGCGCTAGGCACACAGTGCCTGCCGGCATATGAGCCTCCCAGCCCCAACGACTGATCGGCTTAAGTAGTGCTCGTGTGAGTTCTTTTTTTAACACTCACTACTTAATACACTGAAAAAAGAGCCCCCACGAGCACTACTTAAGCCGAAGTTGCAGCGATGGGCGTCTGCGACCAGCGCCAGACGAGGCCGTTGGGCGCAGCCCAACGCAATTGAATATTCGGATTCATTCATTTACAACTCACTGTTATGGAACTGACTAAACAAGACAACAAAGACACCCAAGACAACCAAACCGATCACATACTCTTCAAGCGACTCAACCCCGGCGCGCAGATACTCTTCAAGCGACTCAACCCCGGCGCGCAGATACCTGTCCGAGGAACGCCGTCCAGTGCTGGGTTTGACTTATTTGCCCTTGCAGATACGGTCATAGATGGTGCCACTGGTAACACTCTCGTGCACACAGGAATCGCCGTTGCACTTCCGCGAGGAACCTATGGGCGTATCGCAATGAGATCAGGACTTGCCGTACGTCAGCATCTTAATGTAAGCGCGGGAGTCATCGACGTTGACTATCGTGGCGAACTCGGTGTTGTGGTTTACTGCACAAAGGCGGATCACCAATACACTATCAAGGCTGGTGAACGATTTGCCCAGCTTGTACCGGAGTATATCAGCTACGCTGATAGCGTTGTTGTTGATGAACTACCGGCCCCGGATCAATATCACGGCGGATTTGGATCCACCGGTGCGCATATGATGGGTCATTAATCTCGGATCCCTGATTCAAGATCTTTTTTTTGGGCCAACATACACCAACATGATATGAAAAAAGAAATTGAGACCGCCATTGATTTAACCTCGTGGTGAACGTGGCGATTGCGGTGAAGCATGAAGTGAACGTGGCGATTGCGGTGAAGCATAAAGTGAACGTGGCGACGCCTGTGGTGAAGCATCATAGTCATCGACATATGCCACGGTAAATTCATCAGCAACCGGAATTTTATCGACGTCATCCGCGGTAGCGTTTAGTGGCTCAAGCGAGTATGATGTAAATGTGCTGATCATCAACTTGATATGAAAGCCAGCATCATCCCATCGGCGGTTATGAATTCGCACGGTGAAGGTCATTGTGAGATTATCGCCGGGTTTAATTTCTTCCTCAATGTTACGATATTCACCGCGGGCATCCTTAAGCATTGACTTACCACAGCGTGCCTGGTTATCAATTCGGGTTTTACTAATGTTGTACGTGAGCTCGCCGCTATCAGTGATCGCGCGTGCATTAACACGGTTGTTGTGATATTTCGGATATACCTCATCCTCAATTCGGCGAATAAACGCGGCAAAGTCGGCGCTTGGTGATAGTACAATGGTAATACCATCGTCGTCAGAGTTAATTCGGATTACCTTAAGATGATCCGAGCTAAGTCGGACACCGCCGAGTTTAGTTGCCATTGGAATTTCCCGTTTGTTTTTGAGTGCCGCAACAACGACCACTTGCCTAAGGTCAAATCCGCTGAATGGTGGCGCGGCATATGATTCAAAGTTACCATTGATGATCATCGCGGCTTTACAAACAGTATAATCGGCGCTTACGACCTGAGCACGCGACTTGGACTCTATTTCGGCACACAAATGAGCACGTTGTTCGTCCTCATCCAACATTGGGTCGGATCGCGGGTAGTACCAAGCTTGAAATGTTTTGATTGTTCCAGTGATCGTTGCGCATGTCGGATCGCGGAGTATTTCTGTCAGATCAAGTGTTTCGCTGAGTACTTTAGCATCTTTTTCAATATCGTAGCCGTTGTACAGCGTTTTAATGACTCGGTCTTGCGACAATCGGCCAATGTTGGTAAATTGCGCCAATTTGTGTCTCATTGCCAAGCATGTTTGTGCGGTCGCACGTAAGTTACCTTGGTAATAGTACCACCCAATATGAGTCATGTCAAAGCGGTCAACAACCTCAAATGGTGTTTTTGCTGTGTTGGAAATAATCTGAAATACTCGCGGCACATCGACAATGTACACTGATGTGACTGACCCAACAGTAGCATAGTACGTGTTTGGCGAGTTAAACCATTTGAGTAACGCAAGCACGGCAGCGTCTTTTTCATCGTTATTTTTTCCAATCACAAATATGTCCAGGTCAGATGATCTGACCAATTTCTCATTGTATTCGGCAGATATCATCTTGGTGATTGATCCTCCGGCTAGCACAACATTGTCATGCGGAAATACGAGAGTAGCATCGCCAGAAGGCGATTTATTGAGAAAGCCACGTGTAAACTTGTTAAAACGCTCAGTAAACTCATCCGGCGACGCAATTAGATTGTCACCGACGGCTGGTCGTTTATATACACTGATACCATCACATGACCATGCACCACCTACACGCGGATCATAAGCGAAGAACTCTCCGTGTTCGTAAGGGTTAATTACGAATGTCTCAGTGAGTTCACGACGCGCAGCATCAAGAGCTTGTATTTGCGGGCGTACCTTTCCGCCGGTTCCATCAAAGCCATCAAGGAAGTCCAATCGTTGGAACATTGCCAAGCAGTTAATGTACTCGGCTGGTTTTCTTTCGCGAGTAAACTCGGCGATGACTGGCATCATTGCGACGTTAGCCACCCCACCTGCGAAGTATTTTGGGAAGTTAACAAGGTCAGCCATCTCCAGATGAAGCAAGTACAAGTACTCGGCATGCTCAAGATCACGCCATTTAAAGTGTGATGTCCAGCCGGCAAATCCATCTAAGACAAATCTACGACTGACTCCGAGAGCACTAGCTAGTTCAATGAGGCCGAGTACGGTCGTGTGTGAGTTTAAGTCGGTAAACGGACGTAATACACCCCCGGACACGATCTTGACAAGCGCATCGAAATGCACCGCCGAGACGTTTGGCAAATTAACATAGATATCTTTGCCAGCCATGTACAGGTCATTAAGCACGGGAATAGCCCGAACTACCCTTACAGGAGCGGCTAAAGCAGTAAATCCGAGAGTAATATTAATCATGTCCATGGGTGAGGTGTTAGTAACTTACCATTGGATCAAATTCAATTACTTTGGGCTGCGCCCGAGGCCTCAACGTCTGGCGCTAGGCACGCAGTGCCCGCCGGCGTATGAGCCGACCATCCCTAACGACTAATCGGCAGTTACCGTGTGGGTT
>Ga0302272_1000878_pt1 | contig 13643 bp, 11 predicted proteins | sample III_Bog_N1_2_FD_198772 | JGI IMG/M metagenome (GOLD analysis project Ga0302272, IMG submission 198772) | Peat permafrost microbial communities from Stordalen Mire near Abisko, Sweden - III_Bog_N1_2 | ecosystem: Environmental > Terrestrial > Soil > Wetlands > Peat | place: Sweden: Abisko...
AGGATTAATGGCCTTTTCCTCAATATCTGATGCACAAAAATTTACTTTGGGAGTAAAAGGTGGTCTTAACTTCACAAGTTTCACAGAATATAAAGGGGGTACTACTCCAATGAATGAAGGATATAACTCCAGATTGTCCAATAATATAAGTGTTTATGGAGAATATCATTTTAATAATTTATTATCACTTTCACTTGGTGTCGAATATTCCGGGCAAGGAGGTCAAAGGAGTGGTTGGCAACCATTGTTTCAATTAGACGCTGATTATATTTTAAAAATAAAATATAATCCACCGTGGATTGATTCTAATAATAGTAATATGCCAGAGGAATATTGTTATGCCAATTTTAAAAGGATTATAGACATTAAATATTTCCTTTTTCCTTTACTCGCTCGAGTAAATTTTCAATTAGAGAAAAAATTGCCATTTTCTATTTATGGAGCTGTTGGACCGTTTATTGGCTTCTTACATAGTGCGAATCAAATAACAAGAGGAAGTAGTAATATATATATTGATGCTGCTGGCACAACAGAATTGACATATAATGGGTCTCCGGTGGGAACAATATCTTTTGATAATCTGCTTAATGAGGATTTAGCCAGTAAAGCAAACTCTCTTAAATTGAATGCATTCAATTATGGTATTGAAGGCTTTGTGGGTTTGTCTTATAGATTTTTTTCAGCACATTCTGTATTTATTGAAGTTGGAGGAAACTTTGGTTTTATTCCCTTGCAAAAGGCCAATGGATACGGGTGCAATAATATTGGCACAAAGACCTTAAATGTCGGATATGCTTATACGTTCTGATTTTAAAAATTGATATTTTGAGACAGTGTTTTAGAGTGGATGAAAGGGAGTATAGTAATTGATTGAAAATCAACTATGCAATTCGCATATCTAATTTTTTAAATAGTATGAATCACAAAGACCGTTTTTTTGCCACAATAGCCAATCAGCCGGTTGACCGTCCGGCATCGTGGTTGGGACTGCCGGTGGCGGGAGCCGAAAAGGGACTGAAGCACTATTTTGGTGTCAGTTCGATGGATGAACTGAAACTGCTTTTGGACGATGATATCTATCCCATTGAAGTGCCGTATCACTATCCGCCATCGAACCATATCGCCTGTGCGTTTAAGTTTGCCAAGGTGGCGCACGACGATAAACCCGACGAACGGACGCTTACCGCACCGGGTTTCTTTGAAAATATGGAAGACCCGGTCGATGTGGATACATTTCCATGGCCCCACCCCGAGAAGTATCTCGATAGGGAAGAATCGACACGGCGGGCACGTGCCGTTGACGACCGTTATGCACGTATGGGAATTATGTGGAGCGCTCATTTTCAGGATGCATGTGCTGCTTTTGGCATGGAGCAGGCGCTGATGGTGATGCTTACTAATCCCGAAATGTTTTCGGCTGTCATTAAGCGAATTACCGATTTCTACCTGCGGGCTAATGAGCTGTTTTACGAGGCTACCAAAGGTTATCTCGATGCGGTGCTGATTGGCAACGATTTTGGCAGTCAGACCGGATTGATGGTGGATCCCGATTCGTTGAAAGAGTATGTGTTTCCGGGCACAAAACTACTTATAGAACAGGCTAAAAGTTACGGGTTGAAGGTGATACACCATTCGTGCGGCTCTATTTTCCCCATTATCAACGATTTGGTTGAGTTGGGAGTGGATGTGATTCATCCCATTCAGGCATTGGCGAGCGAGATGGATGCGCCTAATTTGCAGGCGCATTTTGCAGGAAAAACAGCATTTTGCGGTGGAGTAGACGCTCAATATTTGTTGGTGAACGGTACACCGGATGATGTGACCAAGAAGGTCTTTGAATTGAAAGAGCTGTTTCCCACTGGATTGATTATTTCGCCAAGTCACGAGGCTATTTTACCCGATATTCCTCCGGCAAATATAAGAGCAATGTTTAATGCAATAAACGAAATAAAATGAACCGTCGTTTTGGACAAATAATTCACCTGAAACCTGAAGGTGCAGAAGAATATATCAAACAACATTCGGCTGTATGGCCGGGAGTGTTAGCAATGATAAAACATTGTAATATAGCTAATTATTCAATTTATTGCAAAGACAATGTGTTGTTTGCCTATTTTGAATACACGGGCAACGACTTTGAGGGCGATATGGCCATTATGGCTACCGACCCCGAAACTCAACGATGGTGGGACGTGGTGAAACCGTTGATGGAACCCATCGAAACAAGAAAAACAGGAGAATTTTGGGCTGATATGGAGGAAATTTTTCACCTCCCCTAACCCCTCCGAAGGAGGGGAATTGAATCTGAGCAAATAAACAAATAAATCACTAATTGCCGACTCAAAAGTCCCCCTTCGGGGGATTTAGGGGGTCTCATTACTATGGCTTCAAATCCAATACTCGGAACACTATTGCACGCTATCGGCGGAGCTTCGGCATCGTCGTGCTACTTGCCCTATCAAAAGGTAAATCGTTGGTCGTGGGGAACGTTTTGGCTGGTGCAGGCATTTTTTGCCTGGCTCATTATGCCGCTGATAATCGGATTTCTCACTGTCCCCGACTTTTTCGATATACTGGCTCATGCCCCTTCGGGTGCTTTTTGGGGTGCTTTTGCCTTGGGTGCGGTATATGGCTTCGGGGGAATGTCGTTTGGTTTTGCCATCCGTAACATCGGTTTTTCATTGACCTATACCATCGGTATCGGCATCTCGGCAGTACTCGGCACGTTGACACCTCTCTTATTAAAAGGACAGGTGGTAGAGTATTTTTCGCGTCCGGGCAGCGGCATTGTGCTGGTGGGAATGGTGTTGTCGATTGTGGGTGTTTCGCTTTGCGGCTATGCGGGTTTTCGCAAGGAGACCGACATTGGAGTGCATAAAAAAGAGCTGCATTTCAATATGGCGAAGGGTTTGACTTTGGCTATTATAGCAGGTGTGTTATCGGCAGTTTTCAATATTTCGTTGGAAGTGGGGCAACCCATTGCCGATATTGCGGCTGCTCACGGTGCCGGAAATTTTGAAGGAAATGCAAAAATGATTGTCTCCACATCGGGCTGTTTTGTGGTAAATTTAATCTGGTTTTTGGTGTTGGGAATCAAAGACAACACCTTGAAAGAGTTTACAAAAGCGGGCGGAGTAGCAATTGGACAAAGGTCGAAAAACTTGCTGTGGTCGGCGCTGGCCGGTTCGCTTTGGTGCGGGCAGTTCTTTTTCTACGGATTGGGACATGTGCAAATGGGTAACTTCCAGTTTATCAGTTGGGTGCTGCACATGTCGATGCTGATTTTCTTCAGCTATATAGTGGGTGTGATTATGAAAGAGTGGAAAGACGTGTCGAAGCGCACCTACACCATTTTACTGTTGGCGTTGCTGATTTTATTTATCTCATCGGCCATTATTTCGTATGGAAGCTATTATGGTGAAAATATGATGCACGCCAAATAATCAATTGGATGCTAATCAATAATATTCAATATCAGTATTTTACACTAAACAAAATTAAAATGAAAGAAGAATTATTATCAAAATTATCCGAGTGTACTGAGCTTGGAAAAATCAACCTTGCATCACCTTTTCCTCCGCAATTGAAAGGGCAAAATGGTGTGGATGAGTTAACCCGTGAAGCACTCGACAGCGGCATTTCCCCCGAAGAAGTGTTGGAAGCATTAGTGTCCGGTATGGGTGTGATAGGCGATAAATTTAGTGCCGGTAAGGCATTTGTACCCAATATGTTGATGGCTGCCAAGGCCATGAGTGCCGGTATGGCGCACCTAAAACCGTTCTTCAATTCGGGTCAGGTGAAACGCAAAGGTACTTTTGTAATCGGCACTGTATTCGGCGATTTGCACGACATTGGCAAAAATCTTGTAGCCATGACCGTAGAAGGTGCCGGCTGGGAAGTTATTGACCTGGGTGTTGATGTGAAACCCGAAAAATTTGTGGAAGTTATCGCGCAATATCCTGATTGTGTGGTGGGTCTATCGGCATTGCTTACCACTACAATGAACAATATGGAGGTGGTGTTGAAAGCAATTAAGGAAAAATTTCCCGAAAAAATTGTGATTATAGGCGGAGCACCGCTGTCGCAAGAATTTTCGGATAAAATCGGGGCTACAGGATACTCCTCATCTCCGCAGGGCGCTGTCAATTTATTGAACCAATTGGTAGCGTAACATCAGACAAAAGAATAAAGAGTCAATCCCGATAGCTATCGGGATTGACTCTAAAATCATTTTAATACTATCACATGAAATACAATAAATTAGCCATTAATACGCCCGAAGGTTTGCTCTTTGGTAATGCCTTATATCCGGTTACTACCCGCAGAGGATTGGTGATTGGCGGTGGCAGCGTGATTCCCGAACTGAATTTTACGCTTCCCACAATGACCATCAATGCACAATCGCTTCCTGCTATCGGGGCGCATTACAAGGGTATTGTGACCGATGCTATCGAACATGCCCGCCATTTGCATGCGCCGGGGGTTATTTTTGAATTTGAAACCTTGCTAGAAATGACGCAAACGCCCAGTATCGGCATCGACTTGGTGAAGATAATGAACGAAGTATGCGAAGAAAACTATGTGAAGCGCGGTTTCAAAAGTGAAATTCGCCTGACTCCTAACGACTTGCGCGAATTCGACCGTCCTCCCCTGTGCCGCACTTCCAGCTATTTGGATGCCATGTGGGAGTTGTTCGACAAAGGCTCTTTGGCCGGTGGCGACTTACTGTCGATAGAAAGTACCGGTGGAAAAGAGATTCACGATGATGCCCTGATGATGTGCGACATAAAAGCCTCTGTGTTTGCTCTTTCGGTATTGGGAGTGCGCGACATGAAGATGCTTTGGGGAAACATTGTGGCAATTGCTCATAAGAATAATAAAATTGCGGCCGGCGACACCGCTTGCGGCTTTGGCAACACGGCAATGGTATTGGCCGAAAAAGGCTTTATCCCGAAAGTGTTTGCAGCGATTGTCCGTATTGTGACCGCAGTACGTACCTTGGTGGCCATTGAAGAAGGAGCCGTGGGACCTGATAAAGATTGCGGGTACGAAGGCCCATACCTCAAAGCGATTACCGGAACGCCCATTTCGATGGAGGGAAAGAGTTCAGCTTGTGCGCATTTCAGCCCGTTGGGAAATATTGCCGCTTGCTGCGCCGACCTCTGGAGCAACGAATCGGTGCAGAATATCAAGCTGTTGTCCGGGATGGCGCCTACTGTCTACATGGAACAGTTGGAATATGATGCGCGTTTGATGAATCAGGCATTGAAAGAGGGAAAACCCACGGCAACCATGCTGCAACGACTTTTTGCCGATTCCGATAAGTCGTTAGACCCGCAAGCCATCATCCTTACGCCGAAAAATGTCATTGCTATTTCGGAAGAGATTGTGAAGGGTACAAACTACATAGATGCCTCTGTGAGAGCCGCTGTGAAAGGGTTGGATATTATCGAAGATGCATTCAATGCGGGACAACTGTTGATTCCTGAAATGGAAATAGTCTGGATTGACATGTTGCGCCTTGCGCTGTCTGAAATTCCGACCGACGAAAGTAAATTTGTGGAAGAGATGTTGCCCACCTTAGAAGGCAAATTTATTCCTTCAGAATACGGGCTATAATACCACCTCACCCCAAACCCTCTCCGGAGGAGAGGGGCATTGTGAAAATTCTCTTTTTGAGAACAGTCTGGTGAAAGTGATGAAATGTAGCATTGTAATTATTTGAAAATTAAACTTTAATATGGCTGATTACTCCCTTCCCTTGTGGGGAGGGGTTGGGGGAGAGGTCTCAATTTATGAAATCCTGGATAGATACAATTTTGACAAGTAAAAAACGGATTGCATTGCCCATAATGACCCATCCGGGCATTGAGGCAATCGGCAAAAGAGTGAAAGATGCCGTTACCGACGGACAAGTGCATTTTGAGGCTATCAAAGCTGTATCGGAACAGTTCGAAACCACAGCGTGTACAGTTATCATGGATCTTACCGTGGAGGCAGAGGCCTTTGGGGCGGAGATAAAAATGCCCGACAATGAGGTGCCTACAGTGATTGGTCGCCTGCTTGCCGATGCCGATGCGGTGGCTGCACTTGCGGTGCCGGGTTTGGACAAAGGCCGTATTCCGGCTTATTTGCTGGCCAATAAATTGGCCGCTGAAAACATAAAGGATAAACCGATATTTTCGGGTTGCATCGGGCCTTATTCGTTGGCCGGAAGGCTGTACGATATGTCCGAAATTATGGTGGCAATCTATATCGAACCCGATACCATTTTGCAACTATTGTCTAAATGTACCGAGTTTCTGATTGACTATTGCAAAGCACTTAAAGCTACCGGCACGCAAGGTATTGTAATCGCCGAACCTGCTGCCGGACTACTTTCTGACGAGGATTGTCTGGCTTTTTCTACCGTGTTTGTAAAGCAAATTGTGGAGGCGGTGCAGGACGACAGTTTCACGGTTATTTTGCACAATTGCGGCAATACGGGTCACTGCACCCATGCCATGGTGGAGAGCGGAGCCCGCGCATTGCATTTTGGCAATAAAATGGATATGCTGCAGGCACTTAACGACTGTCCGGCAGATATGTTGGTAATGGGCAATTTAGACCCGGTTTCGGTGTTCAAGCAAGGTACTCCAGACACAGTATTTGCATTAACTACAAAACTGTTGGAAGAGACTGCTGCTTACCCTAACTTTGTCATCTCATCGGGATGCGATATTCCACCACATGCGGCCAACGAAAATATCGAAGCATTTTTGAATGCGGTAAAACAGTATAATGCGAAGATAATTTGAGCGTACGGATGCTCGCTATTTTATCTTGATTCTAAATTAATTTATGGCACTTACAGATTTTCAATCCTACAAGTTCACTTTCGAAGAGGTTTGTCCGACTTTGGAGGAGATGTTTACTTTTCTGCAACTTCCAAAAGCAGAGGAAGAGCATCCCGGCAATCTGTTTGTGAATGATATATTGCCGGAACTTCACACAAATGGCGGAATTACAGGCGGATACAGAATTCTTCCGGTGGACGAAATTCGACTGAAAGAAGGTGTGGCAGTAATTGCAAATACCGAGCTTTGTCTTGGACGGCAAGTGTGCGGCTACATAAAGAAATCCACCTCGATGGCACTGTTTCTCTGCACTGCAGGAGATTTTTTCACCCAAATGACCGACCATTACAATCAGCGGGGCGACTTGTTGGAGGCATTTATTGTGGATGCAATAGGATCGATGATTGTAGAAAGCGCGATGGACAAAATTCAGGAAAGTCTTTTGAAAGATATGCAGGCAGCGCATTTGGGTATTAGTAATCGCTATAGCCCGGGATATTGCAACTGGCATTTGTCGGAACAAAAAACGCTGTTTCAGCTTATCGGAGAAAACCCGATTGATGTCCGTCTTAGTGACTCGTGCCTGATGCAGCCTATTAAATCGGTGAGCGGCGTTATTGGCATTGGCGAACAAATCATCAAAAGTGAGTATGGCTGCACAACCTGTAACAGTGAGCATTGCATTTACCGAAGAATAAAAAACAGATAGGTTAATCTGTGTTTTATTGGTCGTCTTTGCGTGAAGCCTTCGTGGACTATAAAGCTTTACTTTCAACCGGATTTTCCGATTTCTCCCCTACCTCGCGGGGAGGGGTTGTGGGAAAGGTCTAATTTACCTATTATGAAAAAACTCAGAGCCTATCTATTCATTGTAGCAATGTGTTGCTCGGCGGCAACTTATGCCATCGACATCTATGTGTCGCCAACCGGCAATGATGCGGCCGAAGGCACCAGTGTAGCTCCAAAAGCCAGCTTACATGCGGCTTTGCGGCAAGCCCGCGACCTGCGTCGTCAGCACAAAGTGGCTGAAAACGAGACTGTAAAGATTGTGATGAAGGGTGGAACCTATTCGCTCTATGAACCGGTTTTTATTCGTCCCGAAGATAGCGGAACGCCTACAAGTCCTACAATTATTGAGGCAGCAGTTGGCGAATTACCAGTGTTGAGCGGAGGCCTGAAGGTGAGCGGCTGGAAGAAACAGGGAAAATTCTGGGTGGCCGATGTGCCCGACTTTAATGGAAACAGAATTAATTTCCGTCAGCTATGGGTCAATGGAGAGAAAGCAGTGCGTGCGCGCAATGTGATTGATTTCAACAAGATGGATCGCATTCGCAGCAACGATAAGAAAAATGAGATTATTTGGGTGCCGGCATCGGCCGTAAAGAGCATTGCCAAAGCGCCTCATGCCGAATTTGTGATTCATCAGATGTGGGCTCTTGCCAATCTTCGCATTAAATCAATCCAATTTCAGGGCGATTCGGCCGGCATTAAATTTCATAACCCCGAGTCGCGTATTCAGTTTGAGCACCCTTGGCCCTCACCGACAACATATAAACCGTTCAATAATTCGTCATTCTATCTGACCAACGCCATCGAATTGCTTGATCAGCCCGGCGAATGGTTCTACGATCAGAATAACGGGAAGCTTTATTACCTGCCACGAGCCGGTGAAAACATGCAGACGGCTGAAATCATTGTGCCGGCAGTGGAGACATTGATAACAGTTGAAGGTACGCTTGAAAAACCGATTCAATACATTACAGTCAAAGGACTTGCATTTAACTATACCACATGGACGAGGCCTTCGGAAAAAGGACATGTACCCTTACAATTGGGCATGTATATGATTGATGCGTATTCTCTCGATCCTCCGGGAGCTTTGGGGAACGAAAATTCCGACATCGAGAATCAGGCATGGCTGGGGCGTCAACCGGCAGCGGTGATGATGAGCAACGTCAGTAATATCTATGTGGACGACTGTCGGTTTGAGCATCTTGGAGCCAACGGTATTGATATGGTTAGCGGGAGTCGGTACACCAGCGTGGAGGGTTGCCTCTTCAGGGATATTGCAGCAAATGGGATTGTGACAGGATTTTTCGGCAGTAAAACGCTGGAAGCACATTTGCGATATGATCCTCTTGACGAGCGGGAGTTATGTGTGGGACAACGAATTGCCAATAACTACATCACAAATATCTCAAATGACGACTGGTGTTGTGTGGGTATCGCGGCAGGTTTTGTACGCAATATTAAGATCGAACATAACGAAATATACGATGTTTCCTATATGGGAATCAATCTCGGGTGGGGATGGTGTAAGAGCGTTAACTGTATGAGAAGCAACAGAGTGTATGCAAATCTGATTCATAAATTTGCCACAAAAGAATCCGATGTGGGAGGTATTTACACGCTTTCAGTGCAACCCAAAACGATGGTTACTGAAAACGTGGTGGACAGTTGTATGGTTCCTCCTTATGTGCACGATCCCGACCATTGGTTCTATCTTTACACCGACGAAGGATCTTCATTTTTGACAGTGAAAGACAACTGGACGCCTTCGGATAAATTTTTGCTAAATGCGAATGGTCCCGGTGTTACCTGGGAAAATAACGGGCCGATGGTCTCCGATTCAATTAAAAGTCTTGGAGGTCTCGAACCGAAATACCGCTATCTGAAAAAACTGTAGAATGCTTATAGAAGTAGTTGTGCCTTAATGTTCTAATAATTTTAATCATGTCGATGAGAATAAATACGATTTGCCTTTTTGTTGGTTTCCTCTGTGCATCGCTTTCGCTTAGTGCTACCGACATCTATGTGTCGCCTACCGGCAATGATATAGCCGAAGGCACCAGTGTGGCTCCAAAAGCCACCTTACATGCGGCTTTGCGACAAGCCCGCGACCTGCGTCGTCAGTTCAAAGTGGCAGAAAATGAGACAATAAAAATTGTGATGAAGGGCGGCAACTATTCACTTTACGAACCGGTTTTTATTCGTCCCGAAGATAGCGGAACACCCACAAGTCCCACAATTATTGAAGCTGCTGCAGGTGAAAAACCGGTGTTGAACGGTGGCCTTGAAATTAATCAGTGGAAAAAAGAGGGAAAATTTTGGGTAGCCGATGTGCCTGAATTCAACGGCAATAGGATAAATTTCAGACAGTTGTGGGTAAATGGGAAGAAAGCACTGCGTGCCCGCAATGTGGCTGACCTCAATAAAATGGGCAGGATTTTGAGCAACGACCGAAAGAATGAAATTCTTTGGGTACGTGCTTCGGCAGTCAGCAAAGTGATGAAGGCTCCGCATTTGGAGTTGGTGCTGCATCAGATGTGGTCAATCTCCAACCTGAGGGTCAAATCGATTCAGATTCAGGGCGATTCGGCCGGAATTAGGTTTCACAACCCCGAGTCTCGTATTCAATTTGAGCATCCATGGCCTTACCCGTTTCTTAAAAAAGGACTTCATTCACCGTTTTACCTTACCAATGCCATTGAGTTGCTTGATGAACCGGGCGAATGGTTTTACGATAATGCGCAGGGAAAAATTTACTATTTGCCCCGCAAAGGCGAAGATATGAACACGGCAAAAGCAGTTGTTCCTGTGCTCGAAACGCTGGTTACGATGATGGGAACGCTCGAAAATCCGGTAAAAAATATCATTTTCAAAGGAATTGAATTCAACTTCACCACATGGACACGTCCATCCGAAAAAGGGCATGTGCCTATTCAGGCAGGCATGTACCTTATTGATGCGTACAAATTACGACCTCCCGGAGCGCCGGGAAATGAGAACAAAGGCATTGAAAATCAGGCATGGGTAGGTCGGCAACCGGGAGCGGTGATGTTGACAAACACGCAACGCACAGGATTTGAAAATTGCCGTTTCGAACATCTCGGAGCGTCCGGGTTGGATGTGGTGAGCGGTTCGCAACAGACCTCCGTGGAGGGTTGTCTCTTCCGCGATATTGCCGGCAATGGCATGCAAATAGGTTATTTTGAGGAAGATGCATTGGAGAGTCATTTGCCTTACGACCCCACCGATGTGCGCGTACTCTGTTCGGGTCAACACATTACAAACAACTACATTACCGATGTCACCAACGAAGACTGGAGTTGTGTAGGCATTGCCGCCGGGTTTGTCAGAAACATCAATATTGAACATAACGAAATAAGCGAGGTGGCCTATACCGGCATCAGCATGGGTTGGGGCTGGACAAAAAGCGTAAACTGTATGCGCGACAACCGTGTGTTTGCCAACTATATCCATCATTATGCCAAGCACAATTTCGATGTGGCAGGCATTTACACACTTTCGGTGCAGACTCGGTCAACGATTTCGGAAAATGTGGTGGACAGCATTTATGCACCGTCGTACACACACGATCCCAACCATTGGTTCTATCTTTACACCGACGAAGGCTCGTCGTTTATCACCATGAAAGACAACTGGACACCCACGGAGAAATACCTGAAAAATGCCAATGGCCCCGGAAATACCTGGGAAAACAATGGCCCGATGGTATCGCCCGAAATAAAGAAACGTGCCGGGCTGGAGGAGAAATATTTGTATTTGAAAGACCTCACCACGACCCCCTCCAAAGGAGAGGGAGGAAGAAATTAGAAATGTTTGAAAATCTAATACTTATGTCATGATACGAAAATATGTGTATATTATTCTCCTGATAGGCTTCATCTATTCTTGTAAATCAAAGGATGTGAGTATGATGGAGAAAATACAGGGAGATTGGGTCTCTGATGTGGCACACGACGGGAAACACGACAATAGATATGTTTTTTCGTTTGAGGATACTCTCTGTAGCTACATGTATGCATGGGGTGAATATACGCGTTTTTATATAAAGGGAGATACCTTGTCCATTAAAGAGGGAAGAAACTATTTTTTTAATACGTTAGCTGCTAAAAAAACGTACTCATTCAAAATACTGGCTTTAACGGAGGATAGCTTAGTAATTTCACCCTGCACAAAGTTGGAAAATGAACTTTTTGAAGTGTTTAATGTTCCAACTAAGAAATTGATTCTTCATAAGATAAAAGAAAAGAATAAGATAAAGCCGATAAGAATATCTTTTTCATCTTCAAGATGCTTTGGAGATTGTCCCGAAATGATGTTGGAAATAGATAGTAATAGAGCTGTATTGTTTGAGGGTCAATATTCTACAGATAAAATCGGTAGTTACAAGGGATTTATCTCTACACATGAATATGAATTATTACTCAATAAAATCAGTATATTACCTATTGATAGTATCAAAAGGGAATATACACCATTCCAGGCAGATGGTCAAGTATATGTAGTTTTTATTGATTATAAGAATAAATCGTTGCAATCATTTGTATCTGGGAGTGATAAAGTACCTATTGAATTAAGCATTTTAGTTCATAAATTAATGGAGTTATATAAACGAATTGAGTTGAAAAAAGACAGCATTCAACCAACCGATTTTAAACATTATGAAATGCTAAAAGCAGTTTCACCACCAATGATACCTCCACCTCCACTATTTTACAAATAAAATACTGATAATGAGCAACAAATCGAAGAATAACCATAAACCATACAACCTATGATAAAATCATCCAAATGCCGATTCTTCAAGTCCCCCTTGGGGGGAATCAAAGTTCAGCGTAAGCTAATTAGGGGGCTTTTCCTCCTATTATTGTTTGCCGTAACGGCTCAAACCGCTTTTGCCGAAAAAGCCGCCACCTGGATTTATTATCCCGGCGATTTTGAAGTATGGTTGGGCAACAACGTGCAAAACCGCCGTACGGCTCGTGGAAGTTTTTTTCCTCCTTTCTGGAAAATGGAGAGCCACTACGTGTTGGTGGAGTTCTCCAAAAAGCTCGATTTGAAGGCTCCCGAAACCATCTCCATCAAGGTGGAAGGGCGTTACAACGTGAAACTCGATGGCAATATGCTGTTCGGTTTCCCCGACAAGGTGACGATTCCCGCCGGCAAGCATTCGCTCAATATCAAGGTGCACAATCAGGCCAACGTGCCCTCCATCTTTGTCGATGGGCCGACCGTCAAATCGGATAACTCGTGGAAAGTGACCTTCGAGGACAAGGAGTGGATTGACGAATCGGGCAAGGCCTCCGACACCTCGTCGGGAACCGTTTACCTCGATGCCGCTTCGTGGAATTTCAACTCCCCTGACACACCACCTTCCACCTTCAAGTTGGCCACCAAGCCGCAATCGGCTGTGTCGAGTCAGAAAAAAGGGGATGGTGTGCTCTACGATTTTGGAAAAGAGACCTTCGGCTTTGCCAAGCTCAATGGGCTGAAAGGAAAAGGGACGTTGAGCCTCTATTACGGCGAATCGCCCGAGGAGGCACTCTCCACCGACAGTTGCGAAACGCTCGACCACTTTTCAGTCAACAACCCTACGGCAAAAGAGTATACTGCGGAGCTCTCCAAGGCATTCCGCTATATCTATGTGGAAAAAGATAACTCGCTGACTTACGATTCGTTGTCGATGTTGTACGAATATTTGCCGTTGGAATACAAGGGAAGTTTCCGTTGCAACGATGCCCTGGTGAACAAGATGTGGGATGTGGGCATCTACACGCTTCACCTCACCACCCGCGAGTTTTTTATCGATGGCATTAAACGCGACCGCTGGATGTGGAGCGGCGATGCCTACCAGAGCTACCTGATGAACTACTACTCGTTTTTCGATTCGCCGGCCGTGAGCCGTACCATCTTCGAGTTGAGGGGGAAAGACCCGGTGACCAGCCATATCAATACCATTATGGACTACACTTTCTACTGGTTTATGAGCAATTACGATTT
>Ga0302272_1000880_pt1 | contig 13633 bp, 13 predicted proteins | sample III_Bog_N1_2_FD_198772 | JGI IMG/M metagenome (GOLD analysis project Ga0302272, IMG submission 198772) | Peat permafrost microbial communities from Stordalen Mire near Abisko, Sweden - III_Bog_N1_2 | ecosystem: Environmental > Terrestrial > Soil > Wetlands > Peat | place: Sweden: Abisko...
GCTGACCTACTTTAGATTGGCTTCGATTCACAACTTGCATTATTACCTCACGTTGATGAAACAGATGCGCCAAGCGATTTTAAAAGGCGAATTTAAAGCCTTTAAAGCAGAATTCTACGCCAAGCGAGCCAAATAAGATGCGCTACAAGGTGGATGTGAAAGAGACTTTTGAACAGAGCTTGCTTTTTTGGCTGGATCGGTTTATTAAGTCTAAACTGACGTCTCTTTCCAACCGCCATGTCGAAGAAAATGCCAAACTCTCCTCCATCATCGGTTCCCTCAATCAAGGTAGTGACAGTATGGATGAGCTGAAAAATCTTGCTAAAGAGGCCCGTAACATTGGGCTGATTGGGATCAATCTGTTTATTAATCCACTAGAGAAATTTTACTACTACATTACGCCAATGGGATTGAGCTCTTTAAAAGAGATCGATGAAGAGATTCTCAGTGAATTTTTAGCTTCCCAAACAGGTTCGCTTTCCGATGCAACGAAAAAGAACTACCGCATTGCCCTACTGGGGCTTTTTAAATTCATGGATAAACAAAATGAAGATGACAAAGGCAGTTCACACCAGTTTCGCATAGAGCTTAAAAACTGGGGAGGACTTGGCGGACGTAAAGGTGAGAAGTTGCCTGCTCATATGTACAAAGAAGAGCTCTCACGTTTTTTTAAAGCCATTGAAGAGACGGAGTTTAAACTCTATGCACAAGCCAAAAATAGGCTTTTGATCAAACTCATTCTCTACACCGGTATGCGTGTGAGCGAGGCGCTTGGAATGCGTCTTAAAGATATGGTCAAAGATGGGGAGTATTATGTCTTTCAGATTCGAGGAAAAGGCAATAAACCTAGAACCGCGATGATTAAGTGTGAGCATATCGTGCATGATTTAGAAGAGTGGATGGGGTATCGAAGTAGTGAAAGCATGCTTCTGTTTCAAAGTCGTACGGGGAAACCTTTAACGCAAGCGTATGTGAGTTATATCATGGATAAGATGCTGCATCATGCGGGCATTCGCAAAGAGAAAAATGGTGCGCACATGCTTCGCCACACCTTTGCAACCCTGCTCTATCAAAAAAATCACGATCTGATTTTGGTGCAAGAAGCTCTCGGACATGCAGACTTGAACACGTCGCGCATTTACACGCATTTCGATAAAGAACGCCTCAAAATTGCAGCAGACACAATGGATGGAATGGAATGAAAAATCTTTTTGAAAAAGTCGATAGCTTTTATCTGTTGGATATGAAAAACCCTACGCATCCGTCTAGTTTTATCGAAGAACCTGACTATGATGTTCTGATTTTACTGCTTCCTTTAAAAGATGTAAGCCTCAAAATGGAGTCGTATGCATTTGTGTTTGACCATGAGTCCTACTACTATTTTGATAAACAAACGAATGAATTTATTGATTTTGATACGATGCAGAAAGTGTATGAATTTTTAAATGAAAAGACCAATAACGTTATGAAATTGGTGGCTTCGATGCATGAAAGCATTGATGTGATGGAAGAGACACTGTATGATAATGCCCATGTTTCAAACTTTATGCACTATTGGCTTGCCACTAAAAAAGATTTGAGTCGCATTCAACGCGTGTTGACATTGGGCGATGAGGTGCTGAGTCAGTTTATTGAGCGTTACCTCAAAGAAGAAGATTTCTTAGCGATTCATTTTAAAGATATTCATGAACACATTAGTCGTACCAACCGCTCCGCTTTACTTGCAACCGATAAACTCAACAACTTATACAACTTTTACACCAGTCGCAGCAATGAAAAGATGAACCGTACCATCTACTTTTTGACGATTCTCTCGGGTATTTTCTTGCCATTGCATTTTGTGGCGGGTTACTTTGGTATGAACAGCCAAGGACTTCCCTTTAGTGAAATTTCGTATGGTACAGGTGTGGTATCACTGATTATGGTCAGTTGTGCTGTGCTAATGATAGGGTTGATTCTCTTTTTGAAAAAGAGACTCTAAACACTTTAGTCTTTAAAGTGTTTTTTCGGGTAATCAAAAAAGAGGATGTGCCCGCTCTCTTCCGTGATCTCTTTAAAGCTCTCCACGTCAAAGCTAATGCAGACAATCGCACAGGTTGGGATATTGCTCAAAATGGCACCACTCAGACGCTCACCGACCTCTGTAATGGTAGGATTGTGCGCGATAATGAAAATGGAGGAGTAGGTGTCATCTGTTTCATGAATCAGTTCAAGATATTTTTCATACGAGCTTTCATAAAGCGTATCAATGCTTTTAATTTTTTTCTTATCGTAATCAATCTCTCTGGCGATCTCTTTAGCCGTTTTTTCTGCTCTTTTTGCAGGACTGGCGTAGATAATATCTGGTTTGACATCAAACATCTTTAAACGTCTCCCCATAAAGACAACATCACGCTTACCTCTGCTATTGAGCACTCTTTCAAAATCGTCTACGGTCTCGTTTTTCCAGCTGGATTTTGCATGCCTAATTAAATAAATTTTTTTCATCGTGATCCTTTTATCCATAAAGCATTAGAGTTCTGAAAGAACTCTAAAGACTACGTTAACACTGGGTTTACTTCGGCAGTAAGCCCACGCACCTTTGGTGCTTTGAGATCTTGCAAAATCAACTTTACAAGATATTGATTGCATTATAATGAGATTGTATGAGATTAATATAAAAAATTCTTTGTGACCCATTGAAAAACGAGTCGTCGCGTCACCGCAAAAAAAGGAAGCTCAGTGCGCAAGAAAACCTCTAGTTTTTTCAAAGAGTAGTCATCAAGTCCCATTGTTTCACCAATACGTCTCATCATCATTTGCATCTGTTGTGAAGAGTGCGCATTAAAAGGTTCATTGCCCTCTTCTTCAAAATAGCGTGTTTCATCATACGGTTTAAAATCTTCAGTGTACTCTAATTGTAAAAAATCTTCGTTTACATGTAAACTCAAATAGACTCCTTTTTAGCGATAAAAAATGTCAAAATAAATGAAATGCACGCAATGGCCGATCCTGTAAAAAAGACAGCACTGTGCGAGTACATCCAAACAACACCCAATGTAAAGGGTAGAAAAACTGCGGCAATATGGTTTATCGTAAACCCTACTCCTGTAGTAATCGCAATGTCTTTTGGATCGGCTATTTTTTGAAAATAGGTCTTTAAGGCAATAGCAATCGTAAAAAAGAGATTGTCAATGATGTAAAGAGACACCGCCATACTTTGTGATTGTACCAAACCATAGAGGATAAAAATGAGAACAATGCTCAGATATTCGATGCGCAATGAGAGTTTTTCACCAAAGCGCTCAATCAATCTCCCGGCATATGGTGCAAGCAGCATGTTTAAAATAGTGTTTGTGATAAGTAAAAGTACCATATTTTCAACAGTAAAGTGAAATTTTTCAACGAGTAAAAACCCTGCAAATACCACCACAATCTGACGGCGTGCGCCTGCTAGAAAGGTGAAGACGTAAAAAAGCCAATATTTTTTTCGTAAAAAGAGCTTGGTTTCTTGAAGCACATCGTCTTTAAAATGCTCAAATCCCAGCCACGCAATAAAGGCTAAAAACATTGTAACACCGCCACTAAGCACATAAATACCCACGTACCCTACTCCTAAATACTTCATAAGGACGTAAAGGGCGGCGAGTGTTCCTAAGCTTATAAATGAGCGAATGGCAGAGAGTTTACCAAAAAAAGAGGGAGCATTCTTTTGATCAATCCATTGCAAGGAGAGTGAATTGTTGAGTGTTTCTAAGTAGTGAAACCCAAACGACATAATGAGTGTTGTCGTATACAGTCCCAGTGTTGTGGGGAAAAAGCCTGTTAAAAAGGTGCCAAACCCTAAGAGAAAGAGTGAAAGATAGGCTGCACTTTGTTGACGAAAGATCAGTAAAACAAAAACAATACTAAAAGATAAAAGACCAGGAATTTCACGAATGCTTTGCAAAAGTCCAATTTTTTCGCCATCAAACTGTGCAGACTCGATGGCAAAATTATTGAGAAGGGAATTCCATGCGATAAAAGCGATAGGAACAGCCGCTGCAAAAAGGTAGAGGAGCTGTTCGCGTGTTCTAAAAAGCGTTTTAATGTTCATAGTTAAGGCGATATCCGATGCCACCTTGATTTTCGATGGCATCTTCAGGAAGCTTTTTGCGCAAACGTTTAACTAATGCTCGAATGTTTTCTGTCGTTGTAAGCTCACCACCCCACACGTACTGTTCAATGCGTTCAAAAGAGATGTTTTTGTTAGGATTTTTCGTGAAAAGATTGAGTAAAAGTATCTCTTTTTTGGCAAGTTTAACCTCTTCTCCACTCTCATCAAGCAGTTGTTCATGCTCTATGGAGTAGGTAAAACCATTGGGGAGTGAGACAAGGCAGATTTTGGGTTTACAGAGTTTTTCTATCTTCATCTCAAGTTCGTACATGTAAAAAGGTTTTTTGAGGTATTCATCGCATCCTTTGCTATACGCATCTTGAATGGTATCAAGCTCCATATTGGCGCTGATGATAATCGCAGGGGTTGAGTTATCCATACTGCGAATCTCTTTAAGAAGGCTTAGTCCATCCATCCCTGGAACGTTGATATCCATAATAAAACAGTCATAACCATTGTCAATCGCTTCAAGAGCACATTTTCCATCACTGAAAAGATCAATATGGTATTTTTTCTGTTCAAGTGCTTCTACAATAAGATTAGCCAGACGTTCATTATCTTCGAGGACTAATATTTTCATGCGGCTCCTTTAGCTTTTTGAATTGTAATACAAATTTGTGCGCCATCTCTTTTCGCTTTGGCGATAATTTTACCACCCATTTTATCTTCAATAATCAATCGTGCCATATAAAGACCAAACCCATCTCCATTGGCTTTGGTGCTCATAAATGGATCAAAAATAGATTCTAGCTTATTTTTTTCGATGCCGCATCCATCATCGCTAATCGAGAGATAAATGTCGTTTTCGGAGTTAGCAAGTTCAATCTCAATGATGCCTTCAGTATGTTCTGTCTCTCTTCTTTTCACAATACTATCTTTTGCATTATTAATGATGTTTAAAACGCACTGTTTAAATTCATTAGGATACCCAAAAGCTAAGAGTGGCTCTTGATTTTTTTGGATAATTTTAATCGTAATGTAGTTGTATTTGACACTATGATTCACCACATTGAGAAGCGTTGTAACAGCTTCTTTGACATCAAAGGCTGTTTGCATAGAGGAAGGTTTGATGAATTGCCTAAAATCATCAATGGTATTTGACATATACTTCACCTGTGTCATAATGTCATCTACAAATTTTTGCGTATCTTCTTCATCTAAAACTTTTTTACGACGTTTATAAATCAGCTCTTGCGCAATGGACGATATCTCCACCAAAGGCGTTTTCCACTGGTGTGCAATGCTTGCAATCATCTCTCCTACTTCAGACTGTTTTGATCGTTGAATGACAAATTGTTCATGACGTTTGCGTTCCGTATCTATCCGTTTTTTTTCAGTCACATCTGTTAAGATGGTTACTACACCTGTTTCTTGGTTGTTCTCATCGGTATAATAGGTTCTTCTAACCGAGAAGATAATCTTATCTTTAAAGGGCACTTGCATCTCAATTTCGGTGCTATTGGGGGAATCCAGTGGAACTTCTTGAATCATGTCACATATGGTTGGCATGACTTCACGTATGTGTTTTCCAATAATATCAAATTTATCGCGTTCCAAAATTTGGCACAATTGATCGTTACAGCCAAGAATTTTACCATCATTCGCTTTCCAAAAAATAGCACTTTGAATGTTGTTGAGAAGCACGTAGTCCAGTTTGTTTTGGCGTAAGAGCTCTTTTTCAAGTGAAATACGTTTGATAATGTTCAAAACCAAAATGGTCGTCAGTAACAATAAAAGTGGCATTAGTGCAAATGCATTTTCAACAAATTTACGATGTTTTTCGTAAAAGCTTTCAACGCCATTCAGGACTTCTGCGGAATTGGGAATATCATTCAGTGAAATGCCAAATTTACGTAAGATGTTATTATCAAAAAAGTAGTTACCTTTAGGTATTGCAACGGGCACAGTACTAATAGATTTACCATTAATAATCTCAAATGCTTTTTTAGCCGCAAGCGCTCCTTGTTCATAAGGGTTGACCATAAAACCACCAACAATCCCTTCGCCTACATGAATATGGTTGAGTGCAAAAATAGGATAAGGAGAGCGTTGAAAAAAAGCTTTGAGTTTATAATAAGGAACATACTTATTATTGATATCTCTGTAAAAACTGGTAAAAAGGATGGCACTGTGTTTGGGAAGCTTTGCTATTTTATCGTCAATCGTCTCAAAATCAATCTGATTGTCAAACACAACACGAAATTTATCTTGGAAATTATTGGATTCATCAATAATCTGATCTTTAATTACTAAAGAGGAATACGCATTATCGCTGATAATATAAACCATCTTCGTTGCAGGGAAGAGTTGATAGATCAATTCTAGGTTTTTACGAATATCTTTATACTCAACAACACCGGTTACATATTGCTTTAGATCTGTATTGATGTCTTTGGAGTTAAAATTTTCAACACCACAAAAAATAATAGGTGTTTTTGGAAAAAGCTCTTTATGGTATTTAAGTGCAAACTCATAGGCATAGTTGTCAGCCACAATCACAGCACTGTAGTGCCGACTGCTAAATTTCTTTTTATAAAGATTTAAAAGCTCTGTAAAATAATTCTCTGATTCTATTTTTTTACTATCCATGTATTCTGTAGTGAGTTCATACTGTGGATGTTTTAGTATTACATCTTGCACTCCACGTGAGATTCCATCACTCCATTTAAGCCCTTTGTTATAGGAGTGAAGTAGCAAAATTTCATTAGAAAATAAAAAAGAGCTGTAAATAAATAAAATAATTATTATTTTTAAGTTAAACATTGGTTTCCAGACTTATTTTTTTATTATATTAGCAAAAAGGTCTCATTTATATCCTAAATCAGAGAATATAATGCTTTTCTGAAAATTATATTTTAGCTCTAAGTTAAAGTTAAAATATAAAAAATTATTTCAAAGGGGTTCACATGTCAAGCATGTTTTGGTTACAGTTGCTTGTAGTATTGGCTATCTTGTTTTTTGCTGCAAGAAAAAGTGGTATAGCACTCGGTCTTATCGGCGGTATTGGTGTTATTATTTTTGTTTTTGGATTTCAATTAGCTCCAGGCCATCCACCTATTGATGTTATGCTCGTTATGCTTGCGGTCGTTTGTGCAGGTTCAGCGCTTCAAGCGTCTGGCGGACTTGATGTTATGTTGCAACAAGCTGAAAAATTGCTAAGAAAACATCCTCGTTATGTTACCGTTTTAGCTCCTGTAACAACAATTATCTTGACATTCCTTTGTGGTACTGGTCACGTTGTTTACACACTTCTTCCTATTATCTATGATATTTCTATCAAAACAGGTAATAGACCAGAACGTGCAATGTCTGCAAGTACAATTGCAGCACAAATGGGTATTATGATCTCCCCTGCATCTGTTGCGGTTGTTTCTATGATTGCACTTATGAAAGGTCACCCTTTAGTAACCGGTCAAGATCTTGGTCTGATTCAACTTCTTCAAATTACAATGCCTTCAGCGCTTATCGGTGTTTTAGTTGTTGGTTTTGTCAGTATGTACAGAGGTAAAGACTTAGATAAAGATCCAGAGTTTCAAGAGCTTATCAAAGATCCTGATACGAAAAAATACGTTTACGGTTCAACTGCTACTTTATTAGGTAAAACATTTACTGGTAAACAATATGCTTCTGTATGGTTATTCCTTGGTACGATTGCGATTATTGCAATCCTAGGTATGTTCCCTTCATTGGTTCCAACCTTTACTATTAAAGGTAAATTAACACCTCTTTCAATGGTTGATGCCATTCAAATGTTTATGTTGTCTGCTGCTGCTGTTATCTATCTTGTTGCAGATCTTAAAACAAAAAACTTGGTTGAAAGTGATGTTTTTAAAGCAGGTATGACGGCGGTTATTGCTGTGTTTGGTATTGCTTGGATGACTCACACAATGTTTGGTGCTCACACTGCGGATATTAAAGCAAGTATGGGTGATCTTGTCAAAATCTATCCATGGGCTTATGCGGTTGTTTTGATCCTTATTTCTAAACTTATCAACTCACAAGCGGCAGCTGTTTCAGCAATGGTTCCTATCGCTCTTGCGGTTGGTGTAGCACCAGGTATGATCGCTGCGTTTGCTGCGGCTGCTTACGGTTACTGGATTCTTCCAACATACCCAAGTGATATTGCTGCAATTTCATTCGATCGTTCAGGTACGACTAAAATTGGTAAATTTGTTATCAATCATAGCTTTATCTTACCAGGTTTTGTGGGTGTAACGACAGCATGTTGTTGTGGTTTCTTATTTGCAAAGCTTTACGGTTTGATCTAAGAAATTCCTTTTCTGCCCCAAAATTTGGGGCAGAAGCTTTTAGAGATCTTTACATGTAAAGATCTCTAGAGGTGTCCTCCTTTTAATGTAAACTTAGTAAAGCACCTCTAGCCCATTATTTTGAGATAGAAGATGATAAAATTAATTTTTGGTACTTTTTGAAAGTGCTTAAAATCAGTTTTAACCAAAAACTAACTTTTCGGAGATGAAAAATGAGAGAAATTAAGTACGAAGAGATCGTGAAAAGTGTAAAGGACATGATCCTTTTCAGTGCAACCAACTTGCCAAAAGATGCCTACAAAGCATTGGAAGATGCATACCAAACTGAAAAAAGTGAAGTATGTAAACAAGTGTTGAAACAAATTTTGGAAAATGCAGATATTGCAAAAGATGAAGCAAGACCTCTTTGCCAAGATACAGGCTTGGCAGTCTTTTTTGTCAAAGTCGGTGAAGATGTTAAAGTTGTTGGTGGTAGCTTAAAAAAAGCAATCAACGAAGGTACGAGACAAGGTTATACTGATGGTTATTTAAGAGCATCAACCTGTCATTGGGATACACGCGCAAACCTCAAAGATGAAGTGGGCTATAACCTTCCTGCAATCATTCACTTTGACCTTGTTGAAGGTGATATGCTTGATATTGAATATGCTGCAAAAGGTGGCGGTTCTGAGAACGTTTCTCGCGCTACTGTATTTCCTCCTGCAAAAGGTAGAAAAGGTATTATCGAATACGTTAAACAAGTTATTTCTGACGCGGGTCCAAATCCTTGTCCTCCATTAACCGTTGGTGTTGGTATTGGTGGAACCTTTGAAAAAGCGGTTATCTCTTCTAAACATGCCCTCTTTAGAGAGCTTGGAAGCAAAAATACAGATCCTGTATTAGAATCAATGGAAGAAGAGTTAATGGTTCTTCTTAATAACTTAGGTATCGGTGCTATGGGAATGGGCGGAACAAACACCGTTCTTGGCGTTCATATCGAAAAAAACCCTTGCCATATTGCGAGCTTACCAGTGAGCGTTAACGTTCAATGCCACAGTTCACGCCACATGCATATCAAGCTATAAGGAGAAAATAATGAGTAAAACATACCATTTAACAGCACCACTTAGTGAAGCAGATACAACACCACTTAAAGCAGGTGATATTGTTTATTTAACAGGCGTAATTTATACAGCACGTGACGCAGCGCATAAAAAACTCGTTGATCTTTTAGATGCAGGTCAAGCTCTTCCTTTCGACATGAATGGTGCGGTTATCTATTTTGTTGGACCAACTCCTCCAAAACCAGGTGACCCAATTGGAAGTGCAGGTCCAACAACTTCTTACAGAATGGACTCTTACTCTCCAAAATTGATTAATGAGCAAGGTCTTAAAGGTATGATTGGTAAAGGTAAACGAAGCCAAGAAGTCCTTGATGCCTGTGTAAAATCTAAAGCCATTTATTTTGGTGCAACAGGTGGAGCGGGTGCTTTACTTGCACGTCAAATCAAAAAAGCTGAAGTGATTGCCTACCCAGAACTAGGCCCTGAAGCTATCAGAAGACTTGAAGTCGTCGATTTTCCATTAACCGTAATTAATGATACGTATGGTGCAGATCTTTATAAAATTGGTCGCGCACAATACGAAATCTTTTAGTATTCCTTTTGTGTTATGATGGGTGTAAGCCGATTTGGCTTCCACCCATTTTTTAATTGAAATTTTTATCAAAATATTTTTTGTGTTTCACTTGTTTTGATAAAAATTTTATCAATAGATCTAAACGGTGATAAAATATCACATATCGTTGAATGAAAAGCATTAAAATAATTCAACGTTATTCCAAATATACGGTTGGCTCAAAAGCCTTATAAACTATAAACTAAGCGCTAAAAGAAGGATGGATGATGAACGTAAGTGTTGGTTATGGCAAAGATGAAAAATTTGACTTAGAGATAAGTGAGAAACAACTTGTAGGGGTTTATAACCCTAATAGTGTTACCAAAATTGACTACAATCAAGCGATTGATGAAGCGTTATTGCATACCCTTGGCAAAGAGAGTTTTGATCATTTTATCGATACCGATGAGCGCATTGTATTCATCGTCAATGATGGCACACGCCCTACTCCGACACGCAAAGTGCTTGCACGAATTTATCCGAAGATTAAAGAGAAAGATATCTATTTTATCGTGGCAACGGGTTGTCATCGCGCACCCACCGAAGAAGAGTGGCATTTTATCTTGGGCAAAGAGATTTACGAAGATTTAAAAGCCAAAGATCGTCTTTGGAGTCATGATTCACGCAATGATGCGATGGTCTATCTTGGAAAATCCACCAATGGTACGGAGATGTACCTCAATAAAATCGTTGCCGAAGCGAAGAAAGTCTGCGCGATTGGCTCGGTAGAACCGCACTACTTTGCTGGTTACACGGGCGGACGTAAAGCGTTTTTACCCGGTGTTGCTGCCTTTGAGACGATTGAGCAAAATCACCTTTTGGCACTTCATCCTAATGCACAAGCGCTCTCTTTAAAAGGAAATCCCGTTCATGAAGACATGATGGATGCGATGAAAGTGTTAAGTCATATTGATGTCTTTGCAATTATGACGGTGTTGGACAGCGATCATGACATTTGTGCCGTTACTGCGGGTGACTTGAGCGACTCCTTTTACGCGGCGATTGATAAAGCCGATGAAGTTTTTTGTGTGAACATTCCTCAAAAAGCAGATATCGTTATCTCTGTTGCTCCGTATCCGATGGACATCGATCTGTATCAGTCTCAAAAAGCACTTGATAATGGTAAACTAGCCCTTAATGACAAAGGTATTCTCATTATGGTTGCTAAGTGTCGTACAGGCATTGGCGAAGAGGGTTTCTTTAAATTGATGAGTTCAGCGCACTGTCCACAAGAAGTGCTCAACAAAATCAAATGCGGTTATAAATTAGGCTATCATAAAGCCGCTAAAATGGCTGAGATTAACCTCTGGGCACAAAGTTGGGCGGTCAGTGAACTGAGTGACGAGCAGATGAAAGCAGTCCATCTTAAACCGTATCATGACTTACATGTAGCGCTTGCTGAGGCTATCAAAGAAAAAGGTGAAAATGCCAGTATTATCGTACTTCCTTTTGGCTCAATTACCGTTCCAAAAGTCGTCAGCAAATAGATTCAAGGATAGATATGAGAGTTCTCTATTACGATTGCTTTAGTGGCATCAGCGGCGATATGAATCTAGGAGCTCTCCTTGATTTGGGCGTGGAAGAAGCGTATCTAAAGCAAGAACTCTCAAAACTCTCTTTGGACGCTGTCTTTGAATTAGTGGTTGAAAAAGCCAGTAAAATGGGCATTAGTGGAACGAAAGTCTCTGTTAAACTCACCCCTCAGTGGCATATGCATGCACATCACCATGAACATCGAACGTTTAAAAGCATTGAAGCGATCATCAACGCCAGTACACTTTCACAAAGCATCAAAGAACGAAGTCTTAAGATGTTTTGGATGGTGGCGTTAGCTGAGGGAAAAATTCACGGAAAAGAGCCTTCTGAAGTAGCGTTTCATGAAGTGGGTGCAATTGACTCCATTATCGATATTGTGGGAGCTTCCATCTGTTTGGACGCTTTACATGTAAAGAAAATTATTGCTTCAACTATTGAGCTTGGCGGCGGGTTTGTCACGTGCGCACATGGTACGCTTCCTGTCCCTGCTCCTGCTACGGTGGAAATTCTTCAAAATGTACCCGTGACATTGGGGCGTGTTGATTTTGAAACCACGACACCTACGGGTGCGGCGATCCTCAAAGCCAATGTGGATGTGTATGAAGAAAAGCCTTCTTTGATCATTGAAAAGATCGGGTATGGCATTGGGCATAAAGAGTTTAACATTCCCAATGTTTTGCGTGTCTATTTGGGTGTTGAAGCTGAAAAAGTGGACGAAGAGGTTATTTTAGAGACCAATATAGATGATATGAGCCCTGAAATACTCTCTTACGCGCAAGAACGGCTTTTTGAAGCGGGCGCTAAAGACGTTTATACGACTGCCATTACGACCAAAAAAAATCGAATGGGTGTGAAACTCAGCGTTTTAGTGGGGTTGGATAAAGAAGCAGCAGTAAAGCAGATTATCTTTTTAGAAACGACTTCCATTGGGCTTAGACGCTCTTTGGTGCAAAAAATTGCATTGGAGCGAGAAGTCAAACAGGTGCAAACTCCTTACGGCGACATTAGCGTCAAATGTGCCTTCTTTGAGGGAAAAATGGTGAAATACAAAGCAGAATATGAAGAGTGTAAAATGGCTGCATTAGCGTATAATGTACCCATAGCATTGGTGTATGAGCGTGTTACCTTAGCGATGGGAAAAAAGAATGTATAAAAAATATGAACGTTTGACGGAAATTATTGCTTCATACGACAGCCTTGTGGTTGCCTTTTCAGGAGGTGTTGATAGTAGCTTTTTGCTGAAAGCGGCACACGATGTTTTGGGTGAAAAAGCCATAGGCATTACAGCTTCAACACCGTACATCGCGTCATGGGAGATAGCAGATGCCATTTGCATTGCGGATGAAATTGGCGCACATCATGAGGTTATTTCCAACCCTTGGATTAAGGAGATACGCAAAAATCCACTCAATCGTTGTTATCTGTGTAAACATTCCCTCTTCTCTTTGTTACGTGATGTTGCACACCAAAAAGGGTTTAGCACTGTCGCCGAAGGGAGTAATGTTGATGATACATTTGAGTACCGTCCTGGTCGTGTGGCACTAGGAGAACTTGGCATTAAAACGCCACTTCTGGATGCGGGGCTTACCAAAAGTGAAATTCGCGCACTTTCTAAAGATATGGGTCTCTCTACTTGGGATAAACCCTCGTATGCATGTTTGTTGACGCGATTTCCTTATGGTAAAACGATTGATAAAAAAGCTTTGAGCATGGTTGGCACAGCAGAAGGCTACATGATAGAACAAGGGTATGGCAATATACGGGTTCGTTATGAAGATGGCTTGGCAAGACTTGAACTGCCAAAATCGCATGCGATGCATCTTTTAAACGATCAGCGTTTAAGTGAAATTTGTGCATATCTTAAGTCCTTAGGATTTTTACATGTAACGCTTGATCTTGAAGGGTTCCGACACAATTCTGTCGCAGAATCTTTATCCCTAGCAAAAGAAGCTTGAATGTGTGGACAAAGCATTGAAAAGCTATTAGAAGCCGTTCAAAAAGGTGAAGTCAGTGTTGCTGACGCACTGCACAAAATCAA
>Ga0302272_1000882_pt1 | contig 13630 bp, 10 predicted proteins | sample III_Bog_N1_2_FD_198772 | JGI IMG/M metagenome (GOLD analysis project Ga0302272, IMG submission 198772) | Peat permafrost microbial communities from Stordalen Mire near Abisko, Sweden - III_Bog_N1_2 | ecosystem: Environmental > Terrestrial > Soil > Wetlands > Peat | place: Sweden: Abisko...
AGCGCCAAACGAATACCAAAGCAATAACAAGAAATCCGGCACCAATAATACCACTGTAATCAAAACTATTGCTGGCGGTGGCATCAAGTCTCATTTTCAGGGCTATTTCAGTAGCTAATAATCCGAATAGTGTTGAGAATTTGATTATCGGGTTCAATGATACAGAAGAAGTATCTTTAAAAGGATCACCAACGGTGTCACCAATAACAGCTGCTTCATGCAAAGGCGTACCCTTTTCTTTTAAATCCACTTCAATTACTTTTTTGGCATTATCCCATGAACCACCGGCATCAGCCATATATATAGCCTGAAACAAACCGAAAGTCGCAATTGAAATAAGATAAGCTACAAAGAAATTACTGTCGAAGAATGCAAAACCGAGCGTAAAGCAAATTAAAGCAATGAAAATGTTCCACATACCTGTTTGAGCATATTGGGTACAAATTTTTACCACTTCTTTAGAATCTTTGATATCAGCTTCTTTTTTATTCAAATCGAAGGTACTCTTAATAAACTCAACGGCACGATATGCTCCGGTAGTAACTGCTTGCATGGAGGCTCCACTAAACCAGAATACTACTGCTCCACCACATATCAGACCTAATAAAATAGGTGCAGAAGTCAATGAAACACTTAATAAACCTTTGCTTTCCAATAATAAAATGATTGAAAAAATCATTGTAGTTGCACCTACTACTGCAGTTCCAATTAAAACCGGTTTTGCAGTTGCCTTAAACGTGTTACCGGCAGAGTCATTAGCTTCGAGGTAATGTTTTCCAAGTTCGAAATCGGGGGTAAATCCAAAATCTTTTTCAATTTCTTTTTCAATACCCGGAATTTGGTCGATTTGAGATAATTCAAAAATAGATTGAGCATTATCAGTTACAGGTCCATAGCTATCAACAGCTATGGTTACAGGTCCCATACATAAGAAACCGAAAGCAACCAAACCAAAAGCAAAAATAGATGCATGAGGTCCAAGAATTGAAGTAAGGCCAAGTTGACTGATAAAATAGGCACCGGTCATTAAACCGACAATCAGTAAACCTGTCCAAAATGCTCCGAAGTTACCAGAAACAATTCCTGATAGGATATTCAAAGAAGGTCCACCTTCGCGTGAAGCGGTAACGATTTCCTGAACATGATCAGATTTTGAACTCGTAAATAGTTTAGTAAATTCGGGAATCAATACAGCTGCCAGTGTGCCACAGCTAATAATTCCTGCCAGTTTCCACCACAAAGAAGCATCTGCAGGATTACGTGTAATATCAGCTAAATCACCAACAAGTAAATGACTCATAAAGAATGAAGTGGAAATACTTAATATAGCAGCAATCCAGATTAAACGCATCAATGGTTCTTCAAAATCAAACATTTTAAGTCCTTTATATTTGCGTAATGAAATTGCGTCATTGATGAAGTAAGAAACTCCTGACATTAAATCCATTAAGAAACGCATTCCAAAAATCCAAACGATTAATTTTGCCTGAATTTCACCAATCAGTTCGGGTTTGCCCGGAAATGCAAATGGAACTGCAAGGGTTATAAATGTAATCAAAGCAACTCCGGTTACACCATACGTTTCAAAACCGTCGGCGGTTGGACCTACACTATCACCAGCGTTGTCGCCTGTACAGTCGGCAATAACACCCGGGTTACGTGGATCATCTTCTTTTACATTGAAAACAATTTTCATTAAATCTGAACCAATATCAGCAATTTTAGTAAAGATACCACCCGCAATACGAAGTACACTGGCACCTAAAGATTCACCAATGGCAAATCCAAGAAAACAAATACCTACTATTTCGCGGGGAACGAATAACAGGATGATAACCATCATAACCAATTCGAGAGAGATAAGAAAAAGACCAACGCTCATACCGGCACGCAACGGTATATCCACCACATTCCATGGTTTTCCACGAAGTGACGCAAATGCTGTGCGAGAGTTAGCGTAGGTGTTGATACGGATACCATACCAGGCTACTGCATACGAACCGCCCATTCCTAAAATGGAGAAAAACAATACATACAATAATGTACCAATAGTTTTTCCCTGAAGAGCCAGAAAGTAATACGACATAATTACTGCAACAAATGCGAAAAGCATTAAAAGAAATTTTCCTTGTTGCAATAAATAAGTCTTACAAGTTTGAAAAATAATTTCGGACACTCTCAACATGGAATCATGCGCTTTTTGCTTTTTTACCTGTGAAAAAAGCCACAAGCTGATACTAAGAGTAACACAAATTACAAGTGCACCGTAGAATAGGAAATTCCATGATGAGATAGCTTGTCCGAAAATGTGAAATTGCCCGGCATGTAAATCCGGAATGGCGATGTCTGCTTCGTTGGCAAACATGTTGGCTGATGTGATTAATGCTGCAAAAAGCAACATTGCAGCCCGTTTGAACTGTTTCATAATGATTATAAATGATTTGATAAAATAAATAATTAACCGAAAAAAATTGAAAAAAAATTCTCTCAAAATTACTAAACATTTTTTGCAAATCCATTTATTTAATGCAGAAAGATATGGTCATATTTATGTTTAATAGCAGTATTTACTGACATTTTAGTTTTATAAATAAGACTTGGGCAATAAATCGTAAATCCGGCAATTAAATCCGTATATTAAATGCATATTTATAGTTCGATAAAACACGAATATGTTTTTTCATACATTGACATTTGTTTTAGTTTTCGGGCATCTTGTTTCAGAGTTTTGGTGCTGTCATGCTGTAAAATAATCCGCAAATCAATAAATATTCAATTTTTTTTGTCTAAAAGTTGTACCTTTGCAGGCTCAAATACAAAAGTATGGGAAGAATTCTGGCTATTGATTACGGACAAAAGCGTGTAGGACTAGCAGTTACCGACATGCTACACATCAGTGCCAATGGTCTTGACACGGTTTCGGCTCATGAGGTGCTGACGTACCTGGAGAAATACATAGCCAAAGAACCGGTAGAAAAGTTTGTGATAGGATTACCAAAGCAAATGAACGGACAGGACTCCGACTCGATGCAGTATATACGCCCCTTTGCAACGGCACTTCAACGTAAATTTCCTGAAATTGAACTTGTTTATGTAGATGAGCGTTTTACGTCTGTTTTAGCTCATAAAGCCATGCTCGAAGGTGGTTTAAAGAAAAAAGACCGACAGAATAAAGAGCTGGTAGATAAAATTTCGGCCACCATTATTCTGCAATCATATCTCGAATCAATTTATAATTTATAATAAAGGAAGTTCCATTTATTTTTGCCCAAAAATATGGTGCATTTGTAACTTGTAGCTTGTAATTTTTGTAGTACATAATGATATTACCTATTTACACTTACGGCAATGCTGTACTTCGCAAAGTAGCTGAGCCAATTAATGCAGATTATCCTGAATTAAATACACTTATCGACAATATGTTCCAAACCATGTATCATGCCGAAGGCGTGGGTTTGGCAGCACCACAGATAGGGTTGCCTATTCGTTTGCTGGTGATTGATTTAGCCCCTTTCAAGGAAGAAGATCCTGAATTGGGAGCATTCAAAATAGCCATGATAAACCCCGTAATACTGGAACGTAGCGAAGAAGAAGTTTCGGGCGAAGAAGGCTGTCTGAGCATTCCGGGAATACACGAAAGCGTTTTGCGGGCTCAGTCTATTACAATAACCTATCTGGATCAGGATTTTAAAGAGCATACTGAAGAATTTGACGGTTATAAAGCACGTGTGGTTCAGCATGAGTATGATCATCTGGAAGGACATTTATTTACCGACCATGTTACGCCTATACGCAGACAATTGCTAAAATCGAAGCTGACTAATATAGTAAAAGGAAAAGCCAGCTGTGGCTATAAAGTAAAATCGGCTTGACAGCTTGAATAACAGAAAAGAAACAGGGTGAACATTGAAAAATATGTTCACCCTGTTTCTTTATATTATAAAATGAACCGTAGTACATAAATATATAATAGCTTTCAAATTTGGGGTTAACCCCAAACCCCACTTCATTTTTTGGCTTGAACTAAAAAACGAAGCAAAAAAGTTCAAGACTATGCCCGCTTCACTCGAAAAACTGACGGTCGAAAAGCTAAAATACCCAAACTCCTCCCTGCGGTCGTCAAACAGTGGGTATTTTTACGCTTTCCTTCCTTGTTTTTCGGCTCATCGGGCAAGGTCAGTCGTTGACAAGGTGGATGAAATCTATTAGTTATACTGTGAAATAGAACTATATATTAAATGTACCGGAGATATTAATAATATTATATACCTAAGCAAAGTCGTTTTCTGCCAATGCTTCGCCGACCACAAAGTTACTGCCTCCTATAAATATAAAGTCTTGTTTTCCGGCTTCGGTCATGGCAGCATTAACCGCTTGTTTCACTGTATTGTATGCGTTGCCTTCTAAACCATAGCTTTTAGCTTTTTCCATTAATTCTTCCGCATCGAGTGCACGTATGATATTGGCTCGGGTAAAGTAATATACAGCTTCGCGGGGCAATAAAGCCAATACCGACGAAATATCTTTGTCGTTGACCATGCCTATCACTATGCGCAGGGTATTATAGGTCTGCTTTTTAAGCTGATCTGCCACGAAACGAATTCCACCTACATTATGTCCCGTATCGGCTACGATGGTGGGATGCTGCCGCAGAACTTGCCAGCGTCCTTTCAGTCCGGTAGTTTCAGTTACCCTTTCAAGTCCTTGTTTCAGAGCTTCTTCGTCGATTAGAATACCGCGGGAGTTTAATTGCTGCACGGCAGTAAGCACGGTGGCTATGTTGCTGAGCTGATACAGTCCGCATAAGTCTACAGTAAACTGGCGATGGTCGGAAGTTTGTACACGCATTTTTCCATCCGCATAGTCAACAAATGATACACTGACAGTTTCCTGTGCAAAAAAGAGTGGTGCATGTTCTTCTAAAGATCTGGTTTCGAACACGGGGCGGGTTTCGGGTAGAGCCTCGCCAATCACCACCGGGGTGTGGGGTTTAATGATTCCGGCCTTTTCAAACGCAATTTTCTCCAGCGTGTCGCCCAGAAATCCTACATGATCGAAACTGATGTTGGTAATTACCGACAATTCGGGTTGTATGATGTTGGTGCTGTCGAGCCGACCACCCAAGCCCACTTCAATTACGGCAATATCTACTTGTTTATCTGCAAAATAATCAAAAGCCAATGCCATAGTGGCTTCGAAGAACGAAGGCTCAATTTCGCCGAATAAATTCTGATGTTTTTCTACAAAATCCACAACATATTGCTGCTCTATCATGTTACCATTGACACGGATACGCTCACCGAACTCTACCAGGTGCGGCGAGGTGTATAGACCTACCTTGTAGCCCGCATGTTGCAGCACGGATGCCAGCATGTGTGACACGGAGCCTTTGCCGTTGGTACCGGCAATGTGAATGGTACGGTAGCGGGTATGCGGATTATCGAGTGCATTCATCAGCCTGATGGTATTGTCCAGTCCGGGTTTGTAGGCTGCACTGCCAATGTGGTGAAACACCGGAAGACGATCGTACAGATATTGTATGGTTTGAGTGTAGTTCATAATCGGAATGCAATGTAATCTCGGTTCATCGTCCACTGAAAAACGGACGGTAAATACGATAAGTGTTTTGTTTTGCTGATTTTCTATTTCTGCGAAAAATGAATACCTTTGTCTATGCCATTTTTCAGGTACAAAGATACTTTAATTGAAACATTTTATGCAACAAAAAGTGCAATCTTATATTGAACGACAACAATTGTTGACCCCGAAAGCCAGGGTAATTGTAGGGGTGAGCGGTGGAACCGATTCGGTTGTGCTGTTGCATATACTGCATACGCTCGGGTACGAGTGTGTGGTGGCACATTGCAACTTTCATTTGAGAATGGAAGAATCCAACCGCGACGAGGAGTTTGTTCGTGCTTTGTCCAGAACGATGAAGCTACCCTTCTATAACATTGATTTTGATACCGTAAGCTATGCCGACAGACACGGAATTTCGATAGAAATGGCTGCCCGCGACTTACGGTACGAGTGGTTTCATGATTTGCTGAAAAAACTCGATGCACAAGCCATAGCCGTGGCACATCATGCCGATGACAGCATTGAAACCATGCTAATGAATCTGGTTCGCGGAACGGGATTACGAGGACTCTCGGGCATCCGGCCCCGAAATAAAAAAGTGGTACGCCCCCTACTCTGCTGCAACCGTCAGGAACTGGAAAACTACCTGATACACTATGATCTGGAACACGTGGAAGATTCCACCAACGCATCGGTAGATTACCAGCGCAATAAGTTCAGAAACGAAGTACTTCCGCTTCTCGAAGAGATTAATCCCTCGTTGCGGCAGACGCTCTACGAATCGTTGAAGCGCTTTGAAGGTACCACGGCCATTTACGCGCAGGCTATTGACACCATACGGGAGAAAATAGCCGAAACAGCTGTTGGACTGACAAAACTGAACATCGACATTATTAAGCAGCAGGTGCATATACCTACGGTGATGTACGAAATACTGCATCCGTATGGCTTTAGCGGAGCCACCATAGAGCAGGTAACCGAAAACCTAGATGCCATATCGGGTAAAACCTTTTATTCGGACACGCACCGGCTGATAAAAGACAGAAAATACCTTATTATCAGTCCGAAGGATGATGACACGGTGGATGAGTATTATATTACACAACCCGACGCGGTAATAGATCAACCCTTCGGTCTGCAACTGAAAACCCTGAAACTAACTCCGGACTTCAGTATTTCCAGGTCGGCAAAGCGTGTGCATATCGATGCTTCGAAGCTGGCTTTCCCGCTGCAACTGCGCAGGTGGCGCGAAGGCGATGTGTTCTACCCCTTCGGCATGAAACAGCGAAAGAAAGTAAGCGATTTCTTTATTGACAACAAACTGAGTCTGCTGGAAAAAGAACAAAGCTGGTTGCTGGTGTCGGGCAATGATATCGTGTGGATAGTGGGGCAACGGCTCGATGACAGGTTTAGAATAACCGCAGAAACGACTGAGGTAGTGGAACTTAGCATTAATGGTTAATGATTAATTGTTCATGCGAATCTGGAGTTGAAAATGATTTCATTTTGCATACAGTAAGCTATTTCCCGGAGGCTTCGGCGTGAGCTCAGTCGAACGGGAATGGATGTCAATAGAAAATAAACATCAATAAAAACAATTCCTCTTAGGGCTTGTCTGCGGCAGGCAGGGATAAATACAGATAACATGAATGTCCTACGGACAATAAAACATTGGTACGTGTTTATTCTATTGATATTGAAGTCCTACGGACTATTATTCAACTCTTGATTCGCATGATTGATTATGAACAATGAATTGTCTCAAAAACCATTGGTAGATCAGCGCTATTTGCTGCAGAAATATCCGGGCAAAGGCGGTTGGACATTTGCAGCTATACCTGAAATACTGCAGGACAAGCATGCATGGTTTGGCTGGGTGAAGGTGCGCGGCAGCATTGATGGATACGAAATAGCCAATTACCACCTGATGCCTATGGGTAACGGCACCTTGTTTCTGCCGGTGAAAGCAGAAATAAGAAAGAAAATAGGCAAGCAGGAAGGAGACAGCGTGCACGTCGTGCTGTATTCCGAAGAGTTGCCCACTGTGGCAGCCGATGATTTTAAGCTGTGCCTCCAAGATGACCCCGTGGCCTGTCAAAACTTTAGCAAACTATCGGCCGAAGAGCAAAAAAACATAACAGACTGGATATATGCTGCCCGAAGAGACGACCTGAAAGTGGAACGTATAGCGCAGGCGCTTGATAAGCTATCCAATTTATAATGCATAATTCATAATGCATAATTGATAATTAAAAGAAAATATATCGGTGCGCTGCACCTCCATTCTCTTTTCATTGCTACATGCTACAAAGATTTTGGTGCGCTGCACCCTGGCAATTCATAATTGATAAAGCTTCATTATATTTTATTCTGAACAATCATTCCTTTTACTTGTTTAGTTTTCAGTTTTTGAAAAATCATTATCAACTGAATATCTCACTAAACGTATTGTGTCAAATTCCCGTACGCTATTTCCCAAGAAAGTAACATCGCTGACTCAGGTTGCCGATGGTGTTTATATTCTGTCCTTTGCCCGCGATGTTGAATTCCGTGCAGGACAAGTTGTTGCCCTGGATGTGGAACCCTATGGTGAACCGCGTCTGTACAGCATAGCTGGAGGTGAGCATGACCCCGAAATTGAAATTCTGTTCGACGAAAGACCCGAAGGCAGGCTCACTCCGCAGCTTTCGCGACTTCGGAAGGGCGACACGATATATGTGTCGGAGCCTTTTGGAACGTTTCGGTGCGACGACGACAAAGCTGTGTGGATAGCCGCCGGCACGGGAGTAGCGCCTTTTGTGTCGATGGTGCGCTCGGGGGCAGGACAAGGCAAAACCTGATACAGGGTGGACGCCGGGATGAGAACTTTTATTATTCGGCAGAACTGGAGGCGATTTTGGAGGACAGGTATGTGCGTTGTTGCTCGCAGCAGACAGATACACGCTACTACCATGGACGGCTCACTGCATGGCTCAACAACCAGACGCACCTACGGACTGATGTGAAGTATTACCTGTGTGGAAGTGCCGAAATGGTGGTGGAAGTCCGTGATATTTTAATACGGAAAGGGGTGGCGTTTGGTAATATTGTTTCGGAAACTTATTTTTGATATAAATCCATTGTTGATAGATTATAGATTAACCCGTAGTGAATATATAAAATAGAATAGTTTTCATATTGGGGTTTTACCCCAAACCCCACTTCATTTTTTGGCTTGAACCAAAAAACGAAGCAAAAAAGTTCAAGACTATGTCCGCTTCACTCGAAAAACTGACGGTCTGAAAGCTAAAATCCCCAAACTCCTCCCTGAGGTCGTCAAACAGTGGGTATTTTTACGCTTTCCTTCCTTGTTTTTCGGCTCACCGGACAAGGTCAGTCCCCGTCAAGTCGAATGAAATCTATAAGTTCTGCTAATAAAATAGAATTAATCAATTAAATCCACTACGGGATAAATTACATGTATTGTCTTCTAGCCGGACAGGTTTTTTCTCCAAGGCGGAAAGAGTGGTGCATGAAATAAGCCCGTGATAGCTCAAAATCTTTGAGTTCTATATTTAATAGAGGTTTGTGAAGATGCTTTAAATTTTTATCGGACAGCAATAACAAAAAAACCAGTAAACTCAATTAACTCACACAAGTATGGAAACTCATTCGCCTAAAAATCTATTCGGGCTTACGCTCCCGCAGTTGAAAGCAGAAGTACTGGCATTGGGGCTGCCGGCTTTTACTGCATCGCAGTTGGCCGACTGGATGTATAAAAAACGTGTAACCGATATAGGCTCTATGACCAACCTGTCCAAACAGGCGCGCGAAAAACTTGAGCAGGCATACAGTGTGCAATTGGTATCGGCGTCCGGGGTACAGACTTCGACCGATGGTACCAAAAAGTACCTCTATCCCACCCGTCCGCAGAAGTTTATAGAAACAGCCTATATACCCGATAAAGACCGTGCCACGCTGTGTGTTTCCACCCAGATAGGTTGCAAGATGGGCTGTCTGTTTTGCATGACCGGTAAGCAGGGCTTTCAGGGTAACCTGACGACGGGCGAAATTCTGAACCAGATGCAATCGTTGCCCGAGTTCGAAAAACTGACCAATATAGTGTATATGGGCATGGGCGAACCGCTGGACAACGTGCAGGCGGTAATGGACAGCATAGAGGTGATGACTTCGCCCTGGGGTTACGATTGGAGTCCGAAACGCATAACCGTATCCACCATAGGCATTATACCCGCCATGATTACTTTTCTGGAAAATAGCAAAGCCCATCTGGCCGTAAGCCTTCACTCGCCGTTCGACGACGAGCGCCACGACATTATGCCCATACAAAGCGTGTATCCCATCACCGAAGTTATCAGCCAGATACGCAGTAGAGACCTGGGTAACCAACGACGCGTATCGTTTGAATATATCATGTTTAAAGGCGTAAACGACACGGCGCGACACGCCAACGAGCTGGTGCGTCTGCTCAACGGTATAAAATGCCGCATTAACCTTATCCGCTTCCACCCCATCCCCGACACGCCACTGGAAGGCACAGCCCTCGAAGATATTGTAGCCTTTCAAAACCGCCTCAAAGCCAAGGGACTTACCGTCACCATCAGAGCGTCGCGCGGCGAAGATATATTTGCAGCCTGTGGCATGCTCTCTACCAAAGAGCTGATAAAGAAACAAACCGAAACCGATTTCTAGTGCCGGACAAGATCTCGTACACTTGTTACATTGACCATTAACAGCACTTACATAGACCTCTTACACCTGTTACAAAGACCTCATGTCCCTCATGTCCCTCATGTCCCTCTTATATAGACTGATACCCCACCCTATAGCTTATAGATATATCCTTATTTTTAATGATTATAAATTACGACGATTCAATAAATTTTAATCAATTGATTTATAATGCATTTGTAAACCTAAATATATAACAACACATGGTGTAACTTAATTATTAAACTAAAAGCTGTTGCAAATATCAAAAACCTTTATTATATTTGCCCCGTCGATATGTTAAGGTTGAATGATGATGGAGCCTATGGCTACCCCCTGAAAATTGTCTCTCTATTAAAAACAATCTAAATAAAAACATTATGAATGCCAAACAGCAAGCAAAACTGAGAATGTATTTGACATTGCGGATTTATCTGTTGTCAAATCAGTCAATCACCTCCAGACTCCCAAATTTTCAGGAGTTTATGACAGCACTGGATGCTGCCATAGAACAAATTCAGGCGAACAGCGAAGAAAGACATGTGGACACCAGCGGGGTGACCGACTACAAACAAGAGAACCGCGATGAAGTGGTAAAACTCACCATGGATGCTTCGGGCAAAATGCAGGCCTACGCCAAATACAAGCGCGACACGATACTGCTGGCCGAAACTAAATTTACTAAAACTGCACTACTCCGAGTTTCCGCTCTGGATCTGCTGGACATAGCCAACGGGCTGTATGCACGCATAAACGCTCATTTGGGCGATGCAGCTTCGTACGACCTAAGTCCGGACAGCCAGCGACAATACCGCGAAGCCATTGATGCATTTTCAGCATCGATTCCACAGCCCCGCCAAAGTCAACTGAAGACGAAAGAAAATGGGCAACTGATAAACCTGGGAATAGCTATGGCCGACGATGCCGTGGAGAATATTGACTCGGTGGTAGAAGTGGTACGCCTGAGTGAACCTGTTTTCTACAAAGGCTATAAAAACGCGCGCAGAGTGATAGAACTGGGGACAGGATCGCTACAGGTGCAAGGCAAAATAACCGAAGCCGATGGGGCAAAACCCATACCGGGAGCCGTGCTCACCTTCCGCCTGAAGGGCGAAACCGCCGTGGCGCTCGAAAAAGAAACGGCCGACAAGGGAGGCTTCTCCATCAAATCGTTTCCCGAAGGCATATACGAAGTAACGATAAGTAAGGTAGGCTTTAAAACCCTGACCGTAAGCGCCACCGTAAGGTGGGACGAGCTGTGCAACATAGATGCAGCACTCGAAAAAATAGGATAACAAACGTCTCTTATGTTCACTAACACTATAGATTTTCGTTGATGACGATTTCCCCAACAACGCGACAAGCGCTGTTGGGGAAATTTATTTCGGGCAATGCAGACGGCAGAGTAGCTATATAAATGAGAAAAATAGTGCTGATATTGTAAAGTAATGTTTTTATTTTTGGAGTTGAAAATTAAAAAGACAAGCAATGAAAGTAACGAAAATTATACACCGAAACAAGACACGCATCTGTGTCAATTTTCCATACGATCAGGAGTTTGTCTCTAAACTGAGACAGATACCAGATGCCCGCTGGAGCAAAACAATGGGAGCATGGCATGTGCCTTATACTAAAGAGGCTTTCGGACAACTGAAAACGTTGTTTCCTGATGTGGAATATGAGGCAAAGGCTGTAAAGGAAATAAAGACAAAAGTAGTAGAGGAAATAAAGGTTGCCGATGCCAAAAGAGGGATTCAAAATAATATTTCAATTGAAATAACCGAGAAACAAATCATTATTAAACTCCCGAAAAATGAAACGGACATTCAATTTATCCGTTCGTTTAAGTACGCCCGCTGGAATAATTCACAATTTCACTGGATGGTGCCTAATTTTGGGAAGAATGCTGATAAGTTGAAATCATACTTTGCAAAACGGAATGTGGAAATAACCGAACATGAGCCCACTGAACCACTCAACACAGAACAACCTTCGTTTACAAAAGATGAATTACTGGTTATAAATAATTCAAACCGGATATTGAAACTCTATTTCTGCTTTAATAAAAACCTGAGTCAACAACTGAAACAAATACCCTATTGCACGTGGAATGGCGACAAGCGATGCTGGGAAATACCTTATTCCGAAAAGTTTTTAGCCGAAGTAAGGGCTATTGCAGAGCCATACGGACTTAACTACATTTATCGCGAAGAAAAAAAGCTGAAAGTAATACCCCGAACCTCAAAGTATGATATAAAGAACTACCGGGCATGTCCACAAAATTTTATAGATAAACTCCGCGAACTGCGTTACAGTCAAAACACATTGGATGTGTACTCCGATATGTTCGAAGAATTTATAAACTATTATGAAGATTATGCTTTAGAAGATATTACTGAACCGATGATAATGGACTTTCTGCGCTATTTAGTAACCGAAAGGCACGTTTCGACTTCCTATCAAAACCAATCCATAAATGCTGTCAAATTCTATTATGAACGGGTTTTGGGTGGTAGGCGAAAAGTATATATGATTAACCGCCCGCGCGAAGAAAAGTTTCTGCCCGAGGTGTTGAGTCAGGAAGAAGTTACGGCACTGCTCAATGCTACCGAAAATCTGAAACATAAAGCCATTTTGATGACTATTTATTCCGCAGGATTGCGGATAGGTGAAGCTATAAATTTGAAAATAAAAGACATTGACAGCAATCGAATGCAAATACGGGTTGAACAGGCTAAGGGCAAAAAAGACCGTTACACCCTACTTGGAAATAAAACACTGGAGATATTACGAAAATATGTTGCCGAATACAAACCAACAATCTGGTTATTTGAAGGTGCAAAAGGAGAAGCCTATTCACAAAAAGGAATCCAGGCAATATTAAAAAAATCGGTGGAAAAAGTTGGCATTAAAAAACATATAACTGTACACACCTTACGACATTCGTTTGCCACCCACTTGTTGGAAGCGGGTACAGACCTCCGATATATACAAAGTTTGCTCGGACATAGCAATAGCAAAACTACTGAAATATATACCCATATAACAACAAAGGGGTTCGATCAGATAAAAAGTCCGTTAGACAATTTAAATATTTAATAAGAAATCAATTGTCATTTAAATTATATTAATATCTTTGCAATACGAATTCATTAACAAGAAATGGATATTTAATATGACAAGATTAAATCCTGTATGCGAACAACAGTTAAAGTGAAACTTTTTTTATATTTCACTACTAATCAATATAATAAAACAATTCATCACTAACCATAAGGCGGATGTATGCGAACAAGTAGTTCGCATAGCGATTCGTTACCAGCAAGCCGAGGAAAAAACA